>Ga0208082_1000008_pt1 | contig 69621 bp, 44 predicted proteins | sample LakMenE09Jun09ns_FD_150683 | JGI IMG/M metagenome (GOLD analysis project Ga0208082, IMG submission 150683) | Freshwater microbial communities from Lake Mendota, WI - 09JUN2009 deep hole epilimnion ns (SPAdes) | ecosystem: Environmental > Aquatic > Freshwater > Lake > Epilimnion/Euphotic zone ... | reverse complement strand
ATTTTTTTAGCCTTGGAGGTGGCTAATAATTCTGACAACTGATTGACACGAGATGGATGATTGAAATCAAGACAAAAAATCAATCGGTCTGCAGAGAAATAGGTCCCGAAACTTTGTTTTTCCTTTTCTGTGTAAACTTTAGCATTACCTACTTGTGGTATCCAATTGTAATATGGCGGGAAAGGGGAAGGGAAGAGGCAGTCTACCCTAAATCCTAATTTCTCTAAATAGAGCTTGAGCGCCATGGAAGAGCCTATGGCATCCCCATCTGGGTTAAAATGAGTGATAATGGTGATAGGAGGTCGTTTCTCTAATTCATCTAGTAGTTTTTTTAACTCATTTTCTGGGAATCGCTCCATTTGTATTGACTTGGTTTTTTGTATTTCGTTGAAAATCAATAGTTATTCCCAACTTCTAAAATTTATCCCACATTACGCATTAGGCTTTGACGACCTGTGCCGACAAACTCGTCGGTAAGGAGAAGACTGAGGCGTTAGGTGGGTTTAACCCCGTGATAGATTTTGTTTCAATTTTTCTAAAAGATTGAAATACAAAATCTTGTACGAATCAGCGTTTTTAATGCTGATTTTTGGTTTATGCAAATTTAGTGTAAAATTTTTATTTGAGGAATTTATAGCACATACTGTTCAGACTTTCTGAGTCCAAATAGTCTCCTATGAGTAAAACTTGTTTTACAACTTATTCTATTATGAAACATCAAACACATAGTGCACATAGTTTTCTACTTATGAATGTTTTGAAAACGAAGAATAATGCTTTTATACAAGGATATAAAAACTTCATGCAAATAAGATGTTGTGAAAAATAGATGATAAGATATCAAATAAGTTCAATATTTAATGAGAGTCTAAGTCAAGAGAATACATAGAAAAAATCTTCGATTTTCTATTGTGTCCCCTGCCTAGTCGTCAGACAGGTATGTGGTTAAAAAATATAAAAGTAAGAACTGCCGCAAAAATTAGCTTAATCCCCAACAGTTTATTCTTTTATGACTTAGTTTTTTAGTATGTTTTAAATTTTTCTTTAACCCAAATGGTCTAATTTTGCATCTCAAAATTTAAATTAACCCCCAAATAAAGAGAAAAATGGCAGGCAATAGAACGTACACTATGATAAAACCAGATGCAGTAGCTAATGGTCACATTGGCGGTATCATCGATATGATCCTTAAAGATGGTTTTACCATCAAGGCTATGAAATATACACACATGACAGAGGATTTAGCCAAAGAATTCTATGCTGTGCACAAAGAGAGACCGTTCTATATGGAATTGGTAACTTTTATGACTTCAGGTCCTATCGTAGCGGCTATATTAGAAAAAGAAAATGCTGTAGAGTCATTCCGTAAACTAATAGGTGCTACCAACCCTGCCAATGCAGAAGAAGGAACTATCCGAAAAAAATATGCTGAAAGCATAGAGCGAAATGCTGTGCATGGAAGTGATAGCGATGAAAACGCTCAGATAGAAGGAGCCCTTCTATTCTCTGCTAGCGAGATATTCTAGTCAGATATAATCAAATTTTATACTAGAGCTGCTGCACATGTGTAGCAGCTTTTTTTTAGCTCTATTAAAAAAATAAGCAGAATAACCTTCCTAAGCACTCTCCGCCAGCGTCCTAAAATCGACAGGTACTACACGACTCACTCCTTGTTCTATCATAGTGACACCATAGAGCACTTCTACACTGGCCATGGTTTGCTTATTGTGAGTGACTATGATGAACTGTGAGTTTTTAGAAAACTCTTCTATGATTTTATTGAACTTAGCTATGTTCGTGTCATCCAGTGGGGCATCGACCTCATCAAATATGCAGAATGGTGCAGGCTTGAGAAGATATAGTGAGAAGAGAAGAGCCGTAGCCGTGAGTGTTTTCTCTCCGCCTGATAGCTGGTTGATAGTCAATGGTTTTTTACCTTTGGGCTTGGCTATGATCTCTATGTCCGAGTCTATCGGATTGTCTGGATCTACTAGTATGAGGTCACAGTCATCATCTTCGGTAAATAGAATACGGAAGGTACGGATAAAGTTTTCTCTAATCTTATGGAAGGATTCTAAAAATCTCTCCTTGGCATTGGCATCTATCTCTCGTATGGTTTCTAGTAGGTCATTTTTAGCAGCTAAGACGTCTTCTTTCTGCTCTAAGAGGAAATCGTAGCGCTTTTTCATTTCATTATAGCTCTCTATAGCCATCGGATTGATCTCTCCATAGGTGTCGAGCCGCTTTCTGAAATGAGCTAGTTTAGTATCTACCTCATCTTGCGGCATCGTGACCGTGAGATCAGAATTGATGAATTCATCCAGTTCTATTTCGAATTCTATTTTCAATCGCTCTTTGATAGACTGCAGTTGCAGACGCATTTCCTGAATTTTGCTATCATACGTGTAGACTATTTCTGTCTGACGGCTCAGTAAGCCTTGGATTTCCCGCAAGGTGTTTTCCTGCTCGGCTACTAAATTTCTAGAAGTGAAGTAGTCTTTTTCTGCATCTTGTACATTGGTATTGAGACTATCTCTTTCCGTATAGTTCGATAGAATGTCCATCTCCATTTTAGATAGCTTCTCCGTTTTTTCTGCTTCTTCTTTGTATTGGCTATCTATTTTATTTTGAAATTGAATGACATTATTTGTCAAGGTATCTAACTGCTTAGTGAAAAATAGGATCTGCTGATTTTGCTGCATGATAGTTATGTGCAGGGTATTGTACTCGACATCTACTTTATTCGCTTTCTCTTTGATCTCATTGTATTTGACCATATAAGCATCTAGTGCTATCTGGTTTTGGTCGTTTTTATCTTTGAGAGCATCTAGATTTTTTAGCAAATCGGTATGTTCTAATTCGATTTTCTGAAGAGCCAATTCATTGGTCACTTTGCTATCAGCTAGCTCTACACGTTTTTCTTCTAGCTGCATCAGTCTGGTCTTCGTCTGCTCTACCATGACTGATTTTTTAGCATACTCATCTTTTACATGAGAGAATTTTACCTGCAATTCTTCTATTGCTTTGATTTTTGTTTTGGTTTTGAGCTCTTCGATCTCTTTGAGAAGAAAGCTATGCTGTTTTTCTACAATAGCTACCTCTTTATCTAGTCCTATAATTTCGGCATTGAGGGTATCTAGATTTCTACTGCGTCCTACCTGAGCTCCGTCAAATAAACTAGCAGAGCCCCCATAGAGGGCATGTCTATCTAATATAGCGATGCCTTTGAGGTCTATGATTTTTATATTTTCATTTTCAAATGGACTGAGGTGGAGTTGCTCTAGATCTTCTACAAAATAAATATTATGAAATAAGTAATCTGCGAGCGACTGATATTTGGGGTCGAGTCGAACCACATCGGAAGCAGAAATAAGCCCAGGATAGGTTTTCTGCGCAGGAGTTTTAATTTTATCTACCAGCTCCATCACGAAGAGTCCTACCTTACCTGCGTTCTGTTCTTTCAGTTTTCGGATAGAGAGCTGCGCATCAAAAAGTGTATCGACTATAAAGTAGTTTCCATAGCCTGAGATAAGTCCTTCAATAGCTATTTTATATTTTTCCTCACAGACGATGAGGTCAGAGAAGACATTTTTCTGCTCGAAGAGGGGTATATTCTTTTTGAGAAATTTTATACTCTCTGGAAAGCCTTCGAGATTATCTATCATAGATTTCAGAAGGTTGTATTCATTCTTCTTACTATCATTTTTTCGATGAACTTGATTGAGTTCTACTTTTTTCTGATTGACGAGTTCGGTTTTCTCTTCGATGCTGTTTTTAATAGCTTCCTCTTCTTTTAAGAGTATCTGGAGCTCTCCTTCTAGCTTATTTTTAGACAGGGTCAGCGTATTAAATATACTATCTAGCGTCTCTCTTTCTAGATAGAGCCCTTCATATTCATTTTCTATTTTTAGTCTATTTTCTTCGGCTAAGATGATCTGCGATTGAAGTACCGATTTATTTTTATCTAGTTCGTATACCTGTTTCTGGGTTTCAGAGAATAAATTTTTATCTTGATCTACTAGTGATTTACTCTCTAGGAAGGTCTTTTCATTCGCATCCAATTCTTCTTGAATCGCTTTTTTATCTACCTCTACTAGATTGAATTTTTCTTGAGATACATGGACTACTTCATTGAGTTCTCTCAGTGATACATTCACCCGTTCTATCTCTGCTTGGCTTTCCTGAATTTGAGTTTTTATTTGCTCATTGTTTTTAGCTAGGTTTGAGATTTGCTCACGCAATAGATTTCGCTCATTCTCATTTTTCCCTATCCCACTTATCAGTTCATTGACCTTTTTCTGAACCTCGGTTAGTCTTGTTTCCTTGGCGACTAGCTCTAGCTTCAGTCGCTGAGTTTCGGCATCTTTTGATTGTATGCTTGTTTCTATTTCCTTCTTTTTATCTAGCTCTTTTTCTTTATCGGCATAGAGTGCATTGTAGCTCGTCTTATAGTTGCTGACCTGATATTTGATAGATTCTAGAGAATAGGTTTTATATTCTTCCTTGATTTGATAATACCTCTCAGCACGTTTAGCTTGAGTTTCCATCGTTTTCATATTGGCTTCTATCTCCGCCAATATATCTTTCAGACGCTCTAAACTCTCTTCAGTCGCTTTCAGTTTTTGAAGAGATTCCTTTTTTCTAATTTTGTATTTGCTGATACTGGAGGCCTGCTCGAATAGACGTTTGCGCGATTGTTCTTTGTTTTGTAATATCTCATCGACCATACCCAGCTCTATGATAGCGTAGCTGTCACTGCCAATTCCTGAATCGATGAATAGATTATGAATATCTTTCAAACGGCATTGCACGTCATTAATTCTATATTCACTCTCACCAGTGCGGTATAGGCGACGGGTGACGGTGACTTCTTGAAATTCAGTTGTCAGGATATTTTTAGTATTGTCAAAGGAGAGCGAAACTTCTGCTAGACCGCTGGCTTTCCGCGTTTTCGTACCATTAAATAGCACATTATCCATTTTCTCCAATCTTAGCTGGGAAGTTTTTTGCTCACCTAGCACCCACCGAATAGCATCTACGATATTGGATTTGCCGCAACCATTAGGCCCTACTATACCAGTAATGTTGTCATTAAAATGAACAACCGTTTTATCTGCAAAACTTTTAAATCCTTTGACTTCTAATCGCTTTAACTTCACACCTATCTTATTTATCGTTCATTTAGACATCCTCCCAATCTCTTGATTTGATAGATGTATTCACTTACTATGCAATAGTAGGAATATTTTACCAAAATTCTTCTTAATATGCCCTAAAACTGGGCTTATCCACAAATTATTTTGCGGTTTTGTAGATAGAGTGTGGAAAAACATAAATTATAATGACTAGAAACATAAATTATACTCTTGTTGACTGATCTCAAGATAGTTTAGACTAAGGCCTATTTATTGATTTTTATGCCTTGCAAATTTGCTAGATTCATTTAAATATAGTATAGGCTGCAAAAGCACTACTATATGCCAGTATGAACATAATTACAAACGAAAATAACGGGTACTTCCATGACCTAGTTTCCTTTTTCATTGCTGCTAGGGTGCTCATGCACTGCAGAGCAAAAGCGTAAAATAGCAATAATGAAACACCAACTGCGGTGGTATAGATGGGCTCTAGTGTTTTGGCGTTTTTTTGATTTTTTATTTTCTCGAATATAGTCCCTTCATCCTCTGAGTCTATCTGATAGAGCGTAGCTAAGGTAGATACAAAGACTTCTCTAGCAGCGAAGGAGGATAATAGGGCTATACCAATTTTCCAGTCATAACCCAATGGTCTTATAGCAGGCTCTATACTTTTCCCAATCTGGGATAGAAATGAATTTTCAATATGAGTTCGTTCCAATTGTCTATTTTCAAAATGAAAAGAACCTAAAAGCCAGAGTATAATAGAAATGGAAATAATAAATTTTCCTGCGGTCATGACAAATGGTATGACCGCATTTTTTATATTCGTCACTACATTCCTGAATGATGGCAGACGATACGGAGGAAGCTCCATAATGAGAAAACTTTTTTCTTTGGTTTGAATATTTTTATCGAGAATCCATGCGAATAATAGAGCAAAAATCACACCTAGTAAATATAGACCTAGTAAAGTAGCCCCTTGAAATTTTAAAGGTATGGTGATAGAAATGAGTAAAGCATATACCGGCAACCTAGCTGAGCAGGTCATAAAAGGAATAGTCAATATCGTAATGAGTCGTTCTTTATGTGTAGGTATTGCCTTAGTAGATGCCATAGCAGGTATAGCGCAGGCATTGCCTGAAAGGAGTGGTAAAATGCTTTTCCCACTTAATCCAAATCGACGCATAAATCTATCGAGAAGGAAGACGATACGGGCCATATAGCCACTTTCTTCTAGAAATGTATTTAGTAGAAAGAGTAAGGCTATCTGCGGTATAAAAATCAGCACTCCTCCTATTCCGGGAATAACTGCTTCTGCCAAAAATTCGATAAACCACTTTGGATTTTCAAAGGTTTGAAGATAAGAAGCTATAGCACCAAACAAACTATCGAGCCATTCCATAGGGTAGGAGGCGAGTGTAAATAGGGTTTGGAATACAGCGAATAGAATAAGAAATAATACAGCATAGCCAATAACTGGGTGCAAGGCCCACTGATCTACTCTATCTGTCCATCGGAGTCGCTTAAACGCCTTAGCTGTCTTTCGCGTAGTAAGTTGAAGTATTTTTTCTATTTTATTGTATCTAAATATGATTTCTTTTCGCTTTGTATTTTCTATAATGGCATTATTGGCGGTTTCATATACGTATTGCTGCCACTCTTGGTAGTTGAGCGCATGGTTATTCATTTTATTTTCAAATAAATCAGAATTGCCAAAAAAATCTTCATTTGCTTTAAAATCTCCATTTTCTATGAACTGAATAATAGAGTTGATGCCCTCTCCTTTTTTAGAATTAGCCTGAAAAACGGGAACTCCTAACTCCTTGCTTAAAAAATCAATATCAATTTCCTCCCCTTTTCTAGAGAGTTCATCCGCCATATTGATCACCACGATATTGGGGATATGACAGTCTGCCACCTGGGTGTATAGTAATAGACTGCGCTGTAAATTGCTGGCATCTGCTACAAAAATAATTAACTCACTGTGGTGATTGATTAATTCATCTATAACTACTTTCTCATCTATAGAATTTGGGTAGAGGGAATAGCAACCCGGTAAGTCTATAATTTCAAACTCATGTTGACTAGTTTTTAATATGCCAGATTTTTTCTCTGTCGTGACACCAGGATAATTGGCTATTTTCTGAAAAATTCCTGTCAACTGGTTAAATAAGGATGATTTCCCAGAATTTGGATTGCCAATAAGAAGTATTTTTTTTATTTCAGCCACGAATTGTTTTTTGGATAGTTTTTAATTACAACTAAAAAGTTCATATTTTGAGAAGTATATAAATAATTGTTTTCAAATCACAAATCAAATTCTTGACACTTTGCACCTAATATTTAATGCCTTTGCCATATCATCACATCTTATTATCACATTTTCGCACAATAACGCTTTTAGCCTCCTTATCTCTCAGCATGATTTTACTATTTCCAAGACTCACACATATAGGATCTGATCCTAGGGATTTAGCTTCTACCGTAAGCATTTTATTTTCATAAAAGCCTATTTCTACTAGTTTCAAAGTAAACTCATTATTAAGTATAGATGTAATAATAGCGCTTTCACCTAGCTTGATTTCCGATAAAGTCATGAGGACAAATATAAGGTTATTTAGAGAGGTTCTAAATAGAAATGTCATATTTAATTACTAAAATGGCACTTTTTACAGTTTAGCCTTTTTATTCGAGGCCTTTAATTTTGCTCTAATATTCTTTTTCATTTTCCCTATATTTGCTCCTTATAAAATCTTATTTCTAATTATATGAATTTTGAATTTAGCGAGGAGCATTTGATGATCCAAAAGATGGCACGTGATTTTGCGGTTAATGAGTTATTGCCAGGAGTAATAGAAAGAGATGAACATCAAATTATGGCCTCTGACTATTTGAAAAAAATGGGAGAACTGGGTTTGATGGGTATGATGATAGATCCAAAGTATGGTGGTTCTGGCATGGATACCCTTTCCTATGTTATCGCTATGACTGAAATTTCAAAAATTGATAACTCTTGCTCGGTAGCTATGAGTGTGAACAATTCATTGGTGTGCTACGGTTTGGAAAAATATGGTAACGATGAGCAAAGAGAAAAATACCTCAAACCATTGGCTAGTGGAGAGAAACTCGGAGCGTTCTGCTTGTCTGAGCCTGAAGCGGGATCAGATGCTACAAGCCAGAAAACGACTGCCGTGGATATGGGCGACTACTATCTCTTAAATGGTACTAAAAATTGGATAACGAATGGTACACAAGCTTCTACCTATTTAGTCATAGCCCAGACCAATCCAGAATTGAAACATAAAGGTATCAACGTGCTGATTGTGGAAAGAGGTATGGAAGGATTTGTCGTAGGACCTAAGGAGAATAAGCTAGGCATACGCTCCAGCGATACGAATACATTGTTATTTAATGATGTGAAAGTACCGAAAGCGAATAGAATAGGCGCAGATGGTTTTGGATTCAAATTTGCTATGAGTACTTTAAATGGTGGTAGAATAGGCATAGCTGCCCAGGCCTTGGGCATAGCTATGGGTGCTTTTGAACGCTCTGTGGCCTATGCGAAAGAGCGCAGCGCTTTTGGAGATAAAATTTCTAAACTACAAGCTATTCAGTTTAAATTAGCTGATATGGCTACGGAGATAGAAGCTGCTAAATTACTTGTGTATAAGGCTGCTATTTTAAAAGATGAGGGAAAAGATTATTCGCATGCCTCCGCTATGGCTAAATTGTATGCAAGCAAAGTAGCTATGGAGCAGACAGTCGAAGCAGTTCAAATTCACGGTGGCTATGGTTATGTAAAAGAATACCATGTAGAGCGCCTTATGCGAGACGCTAAGATTACGCAGATATATGAAGGTACTTCGGAAATACAGAAAGTAGTTATTTCAAGAGGAGTCTTAGCTTAGACTTTTTTCATAACTTTTGCGTTATATCCCTACACATTACAAATAAATCAATCAAATTTGGGTATGATATTGCTATAGAAATGGTTGCAGTCATTTTTTTGACCAAAAATTATTTTTATATCATATTAGTACGATAGCTTATGAAATTTATGCGCATCTTACTAGCTATTCATTTTAGTTTTTTTTGTTTCCATGCTAGCTTATTTTCGCAATATAGAGAGGTGGGGACTTGGAGGTATTATACCAATAGCACTCAATTTAAGGATCTCGAAAAGGTAGATAAAAATCTATTCGTCAACGCTAAACGTCTTCTTTTTGACGTCAAAATCAATCCAATTGAAGTCTCAGATTACGATAAAACTTCTGGTCTAGCAGATTATTCTATTTCCACTATAGCCTATGGTGAAAAAGCTAAAAAGTTATTTGTCATCTATGAAAATAGTATGATGGATATCATTAGTTTTCAAAATGGTCAAAAAAAAATTACCTCTAATTTTGATATATACAACAAACTTATTGTAGGGGATAAAACAATTACCCAGATTAAATTCTATAGAGACCGTGCTTATTTCTGCTCGAAACTTGGTATCATTTTATTTAATTATGAAAGAAATGAAATTGAAGATAGCTATATCATAGGTTCTGGAGGTCAGCTGCTAGCGGTCCATACATTAGAAATTCTAGATGATAAAATATACGCATCCACAGATATGGGTGTGAAAGTAGGAGAAATAAAGCCGGCTATTAATTTAAAAGATTTCAATAACTGGTCTGCACCGCTCTCTTTTGTACCTAATGATACTTTTTTTCGATCTTCGTTGTTAGCTAATAATCTTTATTGGCTATCTAAATACTCCTTCGTTCAATCAGATGCATCTAATGCCGCAACTCTAATCGTTAAAGATACGCTGCGTGTCATGAAGCAGCTTCGAAAGCTTGGAGATAAGCTTTATATTATATATGATTCTTTGAATATAGATAAGTCATTATTCTCCACCAAGGTTCTCAAATATGATGGTCAAAACTTTGAAATTATTAAGACCACCAATGGAGAGCGGCTATTTGATATTCAGGAGGTAGATGGCAAATTTTATTATACAGGGAATGGGTTTCTAGAAAATGCTCCAGGACAAGAATTGAAAAAGTATCGGCTCAATGACTACCCATGGGATAATCCTTTCAGGCTAAGTTATCAAAATCGAAAAGTCTTTGTAAATATGGGGGTTATGAATAGACCTTTAGATGCTAGTTTAAATAAAGACGGCTACTTCACTTATGGTCCTGCTCCATGGTCCAGAGATAATTTTGTGTGGCTCCATGGCGGGATTTGGGCAGATTCACTCCGAGACTGCACCAATGAAATAGCTACGGTGGAGCGAGATGGAGGTAAATATCGGGCTTTTGTGAGAGGTGGAGTGGCTTTTGAGAAAGAAGGTTCGCCATTGATCCGATATCGTAAAAACAATTCCACCCTGGAAGAAGAGAACGGGACATACAGTATCAATGACATGGTTTTGAATCCTGTAGATCAATCCATATGGATAGTGAGTAAAACGTCTAAAGATCCTTTAAAATGTATAACTAAAGAAGGAAAATGGTATAGCTTTAAGATATCTTCCGTGACCAATACGAATCAGATATATAGAATCATTATAGACCAAATAGGAAACAAGTGGCTGCTGACAAGAAATGAAGGCGTCATTCTATTTAACGAAATGGATATAGCCAATGTGAATGATGATGTAGTGCGTCAATATCTCGAAATCAAAGATAAAAACTGTAAACTCAGTATTCAATATCCATATTGCGGTGTAGTCGATAAGGAGAATAATCTATGGATAGGGTCAGAGAAAGGTGTAGGTATGCTAACAACCTGCACGTACGACCCAGAGCGAGAATGCTTTATGTCAATACCCATTCAGCAGATAGTAAATCCCAATGATACCACACGCTATACAGAATGCGTTTTTCTCAACACAGCCGTCACTGCCTTGGCTGTAGATGCTGGAAATAGGCTATGGGTAGGGACTTCCGATGGTATATTTTACAATAATGAATACCTCAGTGATGAATTTATAAAATTGAATAAACTCAATAGCCCATTTTCTATTCAGTCTGTCCATGATATACTAGTTCATCCATTATCTGGGGAGGTGTTTATCACTACCGAGGTGGGCTTATTGTCCTATATGGGTCAAAGCACTTCTGCAGAATTGAATGAGAGTCTTTCCCCCTATAGAGTTATTCCCAATCCTGTGCCAAGAGATTTTGAAGGACTAATTACCATAGATGGATTGCCAGATGGAGGTTACTTCAAAATAACCGATGTCATAGGTAATGTGATGTATCAGGGACATGCCAATGGTAGCCGTGTTACTTGGGATACCCGCTCCCTTAATGGATATAAAGTACCTACGGGTGTTTATTATATTTTTTCCAGTCGTCCTCAGATGAAAGGAAAACAAGGTGTAGGTAGTTTTACTATCGTGAGGTAGTCTTATTTTGAACTTATACTAATAGTTTTTTTCAATTACTTTTGTCTTTTTTATAATTAAATTATGTCATTAGAGATTAGAGCTATATTAGCTACAGGTGCCGTAGGCAGTGAAATAGAGGTTAAAGGTTGGGTGCGAACATTTAGAAATAATCAGTTCATTTCTCTCAATGATGGTTCTACTATTCATAATTTGCAAATAGTCGTTGACTTTAATCAGACAGATGAGGCTCTATTAAAAAGGATTACTACTGGCGCAGCTATAAGTGTTTCAGGTGTATTAAATGAATCGCAAGGCAGCGGACAGAAAGTGGAATTAGTGGCTCAGAAAATAGTCGTACTAGGAGACTCTGATCCAGAAAAATATCCAATTCAACCCAAAAAACACAGTTTAGAATTTCTTAGAGAAAATGCACATTTGAGATTCCGCACACAATTATTTAGTGCGGTGTTTCGTGTCCGACATCATTTAGCTATGGCTATCCACAAGTATTTTGATGAAAAAGGATTTTTCTATCTTCATGCTCCAATTATTACGGCATCTGATGCTGAAGGGGCAGGAGAGATGTTTCAGGTAACCAATCTGGATGTCAATAAGCCACCAAGAGGGGAAGATGGTCAGATAAATTACCAAGAAGATTTTTTTGGTAAAAAAACGAGCCTTAGTGTGTCTGGTCAGCTTCAGGCGGAGCTGGCGGCTATGGGTTTAGGCAAGGTATACACCTTTGGGCCTACATTTAGAGCAGAAAATAGCAATACAGCTAGGCATCTAGCTGAATTCTGGATGATAGAACCAGAAGTAGCATTTATGGATATTCATGGTGATATGGATCTGGCTGAAGGGTTACTCAAATTCTGTATTCAATATGCTTTAGACCATTGTGCCGATGACCTGCAGTTTCTTCATGAAAGACTAGATCAGGAAGAGAAGCAAAAGCCGCAGCAGGAGCGAAGTCCTATGCCGCTTATTGACAAATTAAAATTCTGTGTAGAAAATGAATATCAGCGACTTACCTACACAGAGGCTATAGAGATATTAAAAAATTGTCCACCGAATAAGAAAGGTAAATTTCAATTTCCAATTACAGGTTTCGGTGCCGATTTGCAAAGCGAGCATGAACGATATCTAGTAGAAAAGCACTTCCAGAAGCCAGTCATTCTTATCGATTATCCTAAGGAAATTAAAGCCTTCTATATGCGGGTAAATGAAGATGATAAAACTGTGGCTGCTATGGATATTCTATTTCCAGGAATAGGTGAAATGGTCGGTGGCTCACAGAGGGAAGAACGCCTAGATGTTTTGATTCAAAAAATGGAAGAGTTCGATATACCGCAGCATGAAATGGACTGGTATCTCGACACGCGTCGATTTGGCACCAATCCGCATGCCGGATTTGGATTGGGTTTTGAGCGCTTAGTGATGTTCGTGACGGGTATGTCCAATATCCGTGATGTCATCCCATTCGCCCGATCACCGAGAAATTGTGAGTTTTAACCTATTTGGAAATTTTATTAGAGAGAATTAAAAATTAATATTTATTTTCGCAGTCCATTTAGTGTGAGTTCTCTTATTTCCACAATAGAATTCGTCACTTTTATTTTTAAATGGAGGTTGTAGCTCAGTTGGTTAGAGCATCGGTTTGTGGTACCGAGGGTCGTGGGTTCGAGCCCCATCAGTCTCCCTTCTTTTCCTTTTTTTAGTGTCATAGATTTCTAAGATTAGACGTTAGCTCAGTTTAAGAGTATCTTTTGTGGTACTCCCGCACGTGCGGGATGGGTTCGAGCCCCATCAGTCTCCCTTCTTTTCTATTGGCTTTTCCGATTTATGTCTTCTATTTAAGTATGAAGATGTTTTGCAGAAAAAATAGACTTCTCCTGTCGTCGAAGTATCAAACTCGACGGGTTTGCTAGGTAGGAAAATGTATTTTATACTCTTTGTACAGATTCTTTTAAGACTCATTTAATTTTCAATCTATATTTACAGGTTCTATCTTCTAAATCGAAGGGATAGAACCTTTTAATTTTGCTTGACTTTAAACTTATAAGATAAGACTATTTAATTTTTCAATATATTGTTAATCATAATTTTGCAATCAAATTTACAATTTCTATCCAACAATACTAGTATTCAAAATTCAAAATCAATCATTCTAAATGCCTTGAATTTCGTCTAACAAAATCCATTTTTTCTTTTATTTTTTATCATCAAATTAGTCCATTTTTGTATTAGGCAAAATAAGAAAAGGAAATGATCTCCCGATTTTCCACAAATTGTAAATAAAAAAATCGAAAAAAAATAGCATAAAATGCAGATAAATTGTATCTTTGTCAATGGAAAAAAATATCTATTTATGAAACAGATTTACTTATTGATATTAGGTTTAATAACTAGCATTAATCTATTGTCACAGACTACTGTGGTATCAGCTCCAGCATCAAATGGTTCGCTTGGTGGTGGTGGTGGACATGGGATACAATTTTGGGTTAAAAATAACAACACATATCCAATTCGATTATTTAGGATTAATGCGAGCAATAGCATTAGTGCTAATCCTGTTTCGCATACTTATAGCGTGTCATTTAAAGCTACCGCTAACAATTCTGCACCTGGAGCTATCAACGCAGGCAATGGATGGACAGCTGCAGGAAGTTTTGTGCATAACCAATGCTTCAGCACTACTTATCCTGTTCTTTCTAATTTAGCTATTGACATTCCTGCCGGATCTACCTACAGAATTTGGATTTCAAATACAAATGCAACTAACGTTGTACGATCAAATATATTTTTTCCATCAGCCGGTGTTAGCACTGGTTCTAATGGAGGTGTAGATATTATGACAGGTGACAGTATTGGCTGGTGGGGTTCACCTACAGCGAGTGGTGCTAGTAATCCATTTATAGATTTTGTAGGGAGCATAGAATTTTACCAATCAGCAGCTTGTACAGGTTCGCCTGAGGTTGGCAGCATAGTGGGACCAACAGGTGCTTGTTCTGGTGATAATAGATTTTACTATTTAAATGGTTATATTCCAGGAAATAATATTACCTATCAATGGCAAGTCTCGACGACTTCTCCAACAACAGGGTTTACCAATACTGGGACGAATACCACCATGCTAGCGCGCACACACGGTGCTACTAACGAATTTTTTCGTTGCATAGCTACCTGTGGCGCTCTTCGTGATACTACACCTGTTTTTGCGGACTCCTTAAATCCTTTTTATCTTTGTTATTGTGTTGCTCCGCCTACTACTAATCTGCCTAACTGGGGCTCTATTGAAACTGTTGATTTTTTAACAACCAGCACATCGAATACAGGCGGTACGTGTGAGGTATACACAGATTATAGAGGATTAGCTATACCTAAAGTGAGAGCTGGTGAGCGACTCAATGTAAGTGTTAAGAATAAATATTGTAGCCCAAATACAACTACTGCTGCGGCTACCTGCTGGATAGACTTGAGTAGAAATGGTCTTTTTGAAACGGGAGAAGTAGTGCCAGGCGGTTTTATATTTGGCGCTACCCCTAGTACAGTTCAAAAGGGAATTCAGATACCTTTAGCGAATCCTCTTGGGATAACAGGTATGAGATTAATATTAGTGGCTAACACCACTTTCCCGCCTACCAATCCATGTACCTCGGGAACATGGGCTGAGGTAGAAGAATATCTAGTCGATATTATCCGTGATTCTAACGACATTAGAATTGATTCGATTACTGGTTTGATAGACGGCTGTGAGCTGGGGAATACAAATATTAATTTCAGGGCTACTAATATTGGGCTCAAAACTATGGACCCTGTCGTAGTGAGTTATTCGGTTAATGGAGGTACTCCTGTGACCGAAAATTTTGCTACGCTAGCACCTGGGGCTACGGCCAGTTATACGTTTACTGCTCAGGCTAATTTGACAGGTCTCGGTCCTAAGGTCATCCGCGTATGGCACCAAAATTCTTTGGATACCAATAAGCGCAATGATACCCAGATATTCAGAATAGTGAACTATGCCATACCTCCTAATTTGGTGGGGCAGAATGATACAGTCTGCATTGGATCCACCTCTTCGACACTATTAGCTCCATCTACCCCTCCTTTTTTGACTCGTTGGTACTCTAATGCGGCAGGGGATACGGTCATCGGTTCAGGGGATCAATCCTTTATCTCTAATCCAACTACTACGGTCACTCGCTATGCCAAATCGGTCAATGTAGTTACTGCTAATTTTGGTCCTGCAGCTATGGCTCCTAATGTTTTGGACTTTGGTACGGGGCAAGGTTTATTTTTCAATGTCCTGCGAAATCGAGTGCGGATTAATTCTGTTAAGGTAAGATTTAACACGGCTGGAGTAGCAGCTTTAGAGATAAGGAATCCTGCGAATACGGCTCAATTATTTATTACGAGTTTTCTGGTATTGACACCCAATACCGATGTGACCGTACCCATAGGGTTTGATCTTCCTATAGGTACAGGATATCGTATGGTGCTGAATTCGACTACCGGCGGTGTCTTCGCCATTAATGATTTCGCTGGTTTCCCACAGCAGATACCTGGCGTTATCAGTATCACGGGCAATACGAATACCTTTACCCCTCCTAGATACAATTATTTCTTTGACTGGAATGTCACCTATGATGTTTGTGAAAGCCCATTGATTCCAGTGACCTCTGTTTATTTAGCAGGTGTCAATGCACCAATCAAAACACTTTACAAAGATACATTTTTCTGTCAGTATCCTACCGTATTCTTAGATGCTAATAATGCAGGATCTACCTATAAGTGGCAAGATAATAGTACTGGAAGAACCATTCAAGTGACTAGTTCTGGCACCTATAAAGTGTCTATCACAAATGCACAAGGTTGTAAATCGACGGATTCTTCGAATATAGTCATTCGTTCATCTCCTATATTCCAAATAGGAAATGATACCACAATATGTGCAGGCAAGACCGTTCGATTAAAGTCGGGTTTTTCAAATGCAGGCTATAACCACGTATGGAGTGATGGTTCTTTAGAGCCTTTTCTTGATGTAAAATCGGCAGGAGAATACACTGTTGATGTTTTTAATACCGCTACTCAATGTGGCTATCGCGATACAATTGTCGTAAGCACTTCTCCGAGTCCTAATGCATTCCTAGGTCGCGATACCTTTGCTTGCAATAATGTACCAATAGCCATCAAGGCTCCGAATCCTGGGACCTATACTTATGTGTGGGACAATGGTACTGCTGGGGCTACACGCACGGTAACCACAAATGGAGTCAATAAAATTTGGGTAGATGTAACAGATGTTTCCAATGCATTTGGGTGTAAGGCTACAGATACCATATTAGTTACTTTAGCTTCACTTGTCAAGCCTAACATAGGTCCGGATGTCGTTACATGTACTAATCCTCAATCTATAGGAGTGGCAGCTGGCAATGATCTAGAGTATCGATGGAGTAATGGCGGCACTACTAATAATATCATGGTCACAGAGACGAATGATTATATACTAACCGTGACTCAGGTGAATACAACCTGCTCTTATCTAGATACTGTAAAGGTAACGTTCAGAACCAATCCTCCATTGGATTTAGGGCCAGATATTTTCACATGTAAAAATGATCCAATTACCATTACTGCTAATACAGGATGGACGACTTACTCGTGGAGTAATGGATTTAATGTAAATAAGATTACGGTGACACCTTCCCCAGGTGATAATTTTTATACCCTAAATGTAACAGGTCCATGCGGCAATGCCAGCAAAGTGAAAAAAGTAACTTATCTAAGCACTGCTCCAGATGTGAGCCTTCCAGATGATAAGCTCGTCTGTGAGCCAACAACACTAAGTATTCCAAGCCCAGGTGCTGGGGTAGACATTCTGTGGTCTACGAATGAAACAGGAAATTCAATAACTGTAGATAAAACCGGCACATATTGGGTGAGTCTATCTAATGTCTGCGGTTCTAAAACTGATGCTATTCGTATTATTTTCGATACCCTACCTAGTCCAGATTTCCTTGCGAATTGGACCGGTACATTTGCGTCTTTCTCTAATAAGAGTTTCAACGCGGTAACCTATTCATGGGAATTTGGAGACGATAGCACTTCTACCGAAAAGCATCCTATTCATAGATATGCAGAATTAAAAGAATACACCGTTAAATTGACGGTTAAGAATTCTTGTGACTCTTCAGTTACGTTGACGAAATTGATAGATTTAAGAAAGAAACCAGGAAGTATCCAATCTACTGATTTAGATATTGTATCTGTTTATCCTAATCCTACGTCTAATGAGTTTGTGATAAAACATTCGGCCGCCTCCGCTAAGGAATATACCCTAGAGATGATGACCATGGATGGCAGAGTAGTTAAAATAATATCTCAAAAGTTCGATGTGAATGGAGAGGTAAAACTGAATGTATCCAATATGACAGAGGGGAACTATATCTTGCGCCTCACAGATGCTAAAGGAAATCAAGAACTTAAAAAACTTTCTATAATAAGATAATAAAACGACCTTAACAATAAAAGTCTATTCGTATGAAGAAAATTCTAATCTTAACAAAGCTAATTGCCTTAATTGGCTTTATGGTATTGAGCCATCAATCGGCCTATGCCTGTGCTAATCGTGGAAATATCAAGGTAGATACTAGCCGCTGTGATATCAATCGTGCAAAGCTATGGCTGGTAAATCATACCACTACATCAGGGACTCAGTATTTCTGGCAATCATCGAACGATGGAGGGCTGAGCTGGGCTACTATGGGTTCGAACTCAGGTAGAGATACGCAGTTAGTGACTACCATCATTGGTAGATTGTATCGTTGTCTATCAGTATGTCCGAGTAGCACTGCTTTTTCTGATACTATTGGTATTTTTCTTCAAAATAGAACCATCACGGTTGATCAGGTTTTTTGTAGCGGTACTGCTGGCGGAAATGATAGTTTACTTCTAAAAGTAGCTACTCCGAATGCAGCTACAGATACTGCATTTGCGAAAAACTTTAAATGGCAGGTATCGGGCACCAATGGCTTATTGTGGAATGACATAGGGGGTAATTCTTCTACACTTAAGGTGCAGTTTACACCAAATATCATGCAATATAGGGCTTATGTGACCTTTTGTAAGCTAGCAGGATTACCGTCTACCTATCCCGCGGCAGCGCCTAGTTTTGTGCAGCCGGTGAGTATTGGTCTGGCCAATATAGGATTGACTATCTCTAATAAAGATTGTGCGAATGACACGGCTCGTTTAAGTTTAACCAACCTTATACCTAGCTTGGCCAATGTGCTAAAATATAGATGGTCTGACTCTACTCAGGTTTCTGGTGCATTCAATTTTATGGGTCGAACGGATACATTTATAAAGGTAAAAGTAAACAATGTCAATCGCTTTTATAGGTCTAGTGTCAAACTTTGTACTTCTCCTTTTCCTTCAAAAGATTCAGTATTTACCAATACCTATGCTATGTGGGTTAAAATAGGAGCATTAACACCTTCGTTGAACTGTGTATCTGAGGAGGTAGATCTAGACTATGCACATAGAAATGTAGCTAGAAGAAGTGTTCATTTATATTGGACGCGTTCTCAAAATGATTCGGTTAATCATTCGAGCTTCGCAGATCCAGTCGATTCTGTAAAATACACAATTCCATTGGTAAATGGTATGAATAATTTCTATAAAGTTTATTCGAAATTCTGCGATATCTCTACGAATATTTTAGATTCTACATTTAATGTCAATGTGAAACTAAAAGTGGATACAGGTCAGCTCAAAGGAAGTTTCCAGGCATGCACAAATGATTCTGTTTATCTCAGATTGCTTAACTATAAGGATTCAAGCAATTTTCCGTTGATTAAAAAGTGGATGATAAGACCTAATGGCTCTACCGATTTTGTAGATTATAATACTGGTCCACAGACGGATACGACTATAGTATTCCGAATGAGCAATGGACTGACTACCTATAGAAAATCCGTGGCGCTCTGTGCAGATAAATATGCCAAAAAATGGTCATCTACCTTGGCTAGTACCTTTTTACCATATCAGGCAGTATACAATGCGGCCTGTACTGGAAATATGACTGTGAATGTATTGAATGATACGGTAAAGATTGTAGATTATACTGGTACGATCAATAGAAGTAATTCTACCTTTGCATATCAATGGTTGCGATCGACCAACAAAATAGGTAGTAATATTATTGCAGGTGCTAACTCTGCTAGCTTGACTATTACCCAGGCAGATAGAGGGGCTTTCTTCAGAAGATTGACTAGAATATGTTCTGCCAACACCTTCTCAGATACTACCAGTTGGTCTAATACAACAGTAGGTCGATCCACCGCTATCAATGGTAAAGCCATAGTAGTAGATCAGATATGTTTAAATGAGACGGTTCGTATTTGTTTAGACAATTATACTCCATTGGCTACAGATACACCAGCTTTTGTCTGGCAGTATTCTCCAGATGATATCAACTGGTTCAATATGAATACAGATAAGTCGAATGATACTTGTATTACAGCAGTGGTCACTCCTGAATTCCAATATTTCAGACGATTGACGTTTTGGTGCCCATCTGGAAGAATTGATTCATCTGTATCTACACCATTGATTTATATTAAGAGTTTACCATGGTTTGAAAGTTTTACTGCTCAGCAGCAGTTCGGAGAAAACATTTACTTCAACTGCTGGAGAGGCAGTAAGCCTGTATGTGGTTCATATTCTCCGAATTATACTGGGGGTAAAATATGGTCTGAATCTGGTGGAGGAAAGTCAGGCAAGCATATGTCTAATTGGGGCCCTACTCCAAGTCCAGATGCACCTAAAACTCCTGCCAATGCGCGACGAAATGATATGAAATTAATAACACCTGCCTTTGCTTTGAAGCGAGGAAGCTATTATAGATTTTCATTTTGGCATAGAGAAGATGCCAGCAATATCTGCTGGGATTCCTTGTATGTAACCTGGGGTACGAAGCCGAATCCTTGTGATATGACTAATAAGTTTGGAGATCAATTAACCAAGTTTAGTTTTGACCAATGGAATAAATTCTGGTCAGATTTCACACCACCAGATGATGGACTTTATTATTTCGCTATCAATGTGCGGGATAAAGACGCGACTACTGGTGAGATAGGATTTGATGAGGTAGGTCTGGCAGAAGTGCAATCCTGTGCTGGTAAGGATCCTGTGAAGGGCACTACCTTTGCTCCTTCTAGAATTATAGATCGATCAGAGGAGCCGTCTGTAGCTACTAATTATGATAAGGCAAATGTAACCCATCAGTATTGTATTCATGATACCATAATGCTGACCTATCAGGAAGCTAATTATAATTCTAATTTTGATTACTATGGTATGACTTATCAGTTTTGGAAAAAACGATCTGATCAAGACTGGAAGATAGAAGATACATTCTTTAGACCAGTTCTAGGCGATACGCTTTGCCATATTACCAATCGTTCGAACTACCATGTGATGAATGTACTGGTAACGGATACGCATACTTGGTATAAGATAGTAGCTACCTGTCAGCTTGACGGAAGAGAGCATCATGCGGATTCCCTTCTAGTAAATGGTACTCATTCTGTGCCATGGTGTGAGGATTGGGAAGGTGTAGGGCCTATCCAGAATCCGAATAGCCCTATGCCAGCGCAGAATTCAGGAGAAATATCTGGAAGAGTTCCTTCCTTTGCCTTCTGTCCTACATGCTGGGCTGGATTCCCTCAGTTTTCGCCTACTAATCCTGCTCCAAATCCACAGAATCTGCATAGTTTAACTACTCCTATACGGAACCCTCCTCCAGGCCCTCCTGCCCCTCCGCAGTTGAGTCCGGATGCAGGATATTCTGGTCCTACTCTAGTCATGTCCTCTACATTGCCAGCTACAGTGAACAGAAAAGTGCTCGTCATGCCAGCCTTAAGATTATATAAAGGAAGAGGCTATCGAGTTTCCTTCCGATGGTCGGATAACCGCACCGCTAATCAGAGTCCTTGGGGAAATGTAAATCAAGATTTAGATAGTTTATATTTGGTAGCTGTAAAAGGTAATGAGTCTGGAAAACTGATCGATAGTTTCCCTAGATCTAAAATGGTTCCAAATAGTTTACAAAGAGATATTCAATCTAATATTTTAGAGAATGGCAATGGAAAATACAGGACCTATTGGGTAGATTATACTCCAAATGATACGGGTACTTATTATTTTGGTATAGTAGTAGTCCCTGGTGCAGCAAATGCAGGAGCTTATAGATTCTTAATGGATTATTTCTGTGTGGACACATTGACAGTAGATGATTGTAATGAACAACCTAAGTTTAGAGATCCATTGCGCATACGTGTAGCACCTGATGGTAAAACATGGCTACCTGGTGATACGGAAATAGTACCATCTGGTGTACAATGGTGCGTGGGTAATCGTCTAAATCTAGAACTTGATTTCGGAATAAGTCCAGATAATGCTTGGAAGTATGGCTGGAAACATTATTGGCAGAGAACTACCCAAGAATTTGCTCCAAAAACATGGACTACAATAGATTCTACTAATGGTATTAACTTTGTATTAACCAATAAATTTCAGGATTATCGATTAATTTTAGCGAATAGTTGCAAAACGAAATTTGACACCATTGGTCCTTTTAAAATCGGTCCTTTTAGAGGTGTTGAGTCTTGTTTAATTGGTACACGAGAGACGTTTTTGAACGAACAATTTGGATTTAATGCTGTGCTCCCACAGTGCTGGGATGTCTATCCACAATGTAGGGTCAAGATATTAGATGATAATGGTGTAGGGAATGAATTTTATCAAAAATCTAAACTTGATAAGAATTATCTCGATATGGATTTCATAAGTCCAGCTACGGGTACCTGTCCTATGCCTACTGTACAGACTGCTGTGCCTCCGGGCTATGGTACTGTGAAGGATACGGTGTATAGGTTCTCATTCTGGTATCAGGACAATGGTATCAGTGTGCCAATAGATTCTATAGTCGCAGGATTTTCATATTCTAGACCTACTGATGTTTACCAGTTCAGATTAGTGAATAGAGTGAATAACGATGTGGTTAAAAACTCTAAAACCAATAAATGGAGATATTATACTACAGAGGTCAGTACACCTGCAGATACGGCTATTCACTTCAAGATTAAAACCTTCAACTTAGGCAATAAGCGAATTTATCGTACGATGTTTGATGATCTATTGTTTAAACCGAAGCAAAATGTAGATGCCTTAGTGATTGCAGTAGACTCACCAGAATATGCCTGTGATTTATCAGCCAATTCTACATTGAAGATTACAGTCATGAATATTGGTAAGAGTTCGATAGCGAGTTTGCCAGTAAAAGTACAAGTAGGAACTGGTGCACCCGTGAGTGTCACGGTTGCTGGTCCAATAGCAGGTAATGAAACTCGAACTATCTTAGTTCCTAATATAAATTTATCTACTGTAGGAAGAAATGTAGTTAAGGCATGGACAGATGCTCCAGGAGAACAGTTTACCTGTGATGATACCTTTACTACCTCAATAATTCATAATGAAATGCCGGCTAAACCTACAGATACGATAGATTCTGTCTGTATCTGTTCTTCACATACCATGTATGCGCCATATAATAATGCGAGATGGTACAGAAATGCAATAGATCCTACGCCTTTGTTCAACGGAGGTAGCTACACCATGGATTCTGTATGTAAGGATACCAGTATTTTCTATTCTCAATGGAATGGAGCGGTTTGTTATACCTATCCACCTAATTTCTCTTATGGAGCACCTACATATAGTGGAGCTGCTGGAGGGATAGCCTTTGATAATATTTCTAAAGATACTTTACTCATAGACAGTGTCATGGTCTATGCGAATACTCTGACTACTGGCCCTACTATGGGAATAAGTTTGACCCAATTTATCGGCGGACAGCAGGTTACACTCAATACGATTTCCGTAGCAGGTATTACTAAACTAGGTAGACAATGGATACCAATCAAAATAAAAGTGCCACCAGGAACCGATTATAAATTGAGATATGCTGGTGGTGCTGCTTTAGCACAGTTACCTGGCTTTATATTCTTAGGAGCTGGTTGTGTGACAATGGATGTTCAGTTTAATGGAGATGAAGGTTATCCCACAGTGCCTACTACAGCCTACAAATACTTCTTTAACTGGAAGCTCATTAAACTAGGCTGTGAGACTGAGCGCGTGAAGAAAGATATCAAGGTCATTCCATCGCCTAAATTCCAGCTAAAAGATACTGCTAGAGTTTGTTCTCAGCCTGTATATCAGGTCTGTGGACCAACTGCGCCATTTGGAGAGATTTACAAATACCAATGGGCATCTTCATTGCCTAATGATACGAATCAATGTAAAGGAGCTACGGCTACTGGTTGGTATAAACTCACCGTTACGAACGAATTTGGTTGTGTAGAAAAAGATAGTACCGAGATAACAGTAGATCCTTCTCCAGAATTTACATTGGGTCCTGATACTAGTTTCTGTAGATTAACTCCATTTACTATTAGGACTGGATTAGATTCAGCTAAGAATGTAGTGACGTGGAGTGATAATCAGGCTGGTGTTAATATCACGGTTCTAAATCCTGGTACCTACATAGCTACCGCCTACAATACTCAGAATTTCTGTACGGCAAAAGATACGGTAAAGGTCATACGGAATGAGCTGCCTATTTTCTCCTTAGGAAATGATAGGGTTTTCTGTGGCAGTCAGGCAGATTTACTAGCACTTGCACCGAATATGCCCGCTGCATTTACCTATACTTGGTCTCCAAATATAACCACTCCACCAACCATAAATGCGAGCGGTACTTACTGGGTCGATGGTGTGGATGGAAATGGTTGTAAGTCAAGAGACAGTATTAGAGCTACCATGATAGCCAAGCCTTTATTAGACTTAGGTCCAGATAGAATGGCTTGTGGTAGTGTCACTACCCTAGTAGGTCCCGCCGGAAACTTTTTCTACAAATGGAGTACTACAGCTTCTACCAAAGATATATCTGTATCAGCTCCTGGTACATACTATTTGACTATTACAGATAAGGCTTTTGGTTGCGAGGCCTTTGATTCTGTGAAAGTAAGATTTAAAGTGGTACCTGCATTTGATCTCGGAACGGATATAGTGAAATGCGCAACTACATATGTCATCAACGGTCCTACGCCTCCAGCAGGTGATACGTATAACTATCTTTGGAAAAAGCCGAATGGTAGTACATTCTCAGGAGCTACTTTTATAGCGGATACTTCAGGGGTATATTATTTGACTGTAGATAATAATTGCTATAATTTCAGAGACAGCATAAAAATTACACTCAAGACCCCACCTCTAGATGCTATTAATATGCTGAAGGATACAGTAGGTTGTAGAAGAGCGTCACTTCAAGCTACCTTAAATTCACCTTATACTAATCTATTATGGAGTGGTCCTACAGGATCTTTAGTAAATGGTTCGAATGCGAATACCGTCTTAGCCGATAAGACAGGTACTTATTCCGTATCTTTGACCAATGAGTGTGGTACAGCTACTAAAGCCATTTATGTGCGCATAGATGAATTGCCTATAGCCGACTTCAACGTAAGTTATTTGGATACCAGCAGAGATTGTATGTCAATTATCTTAAAGAACTTATCTACCAACGGAATTACCTATTTATGGTCATTTGGTGATGGAAAATCATCTACAATCGAAAATCCACTTCATATCTATGAACAGGAGGGTAGTTTCTTGGTGACTCTAAGAGCCATTAATAGTTGTGGATTTTCATCGAAGACACTAGCCATAAAAAAACGTGATAAGAAGTGTTCTGCCTTAGGCATTAATGGCTCAGACTTATCTAGTTCAGATGTATATATCTACCCGAACCCTGCTAGAGATAACACGCAGATACTAGGTGTAGGACTGCCTAATGGCAAGTATAAGCTAGCAATTAGGAATCTACTAGGCCAGTCTGTCTATGAAGATGAAATACGAGTCATAGGTAATGAGGTAGATGTTAAACTGGAAATAGCTAAATATGCCAGCGGTGAGTATCTAATAGAATTGTCTAATGACACAGAATCTATTGTGCGTAAGCTCCAGGTGATAAAGTAATAATTAAATAATTTTATTCACAAAGCGGCTGTCAATTTTGACAGCCGCTTTTTTTAGTACTTTATTTAATTTTAGAACTCCTGACCGTGGGGCTAAAATCAGGGTTCATATTTATCCCCTTTTTAATATTTACAGGATAAAAAAATGAGACTCAGTATTTACATGAAATACGTGTAAAAATCAGGGGACATTAGGGGGACAAAACCTGTCGAAACATAGGGTAAAAAGGTAAAACAAAGGAAAGTTTTAAAAAGCAAAAACCCCCGAAAACATTGAGTTTCGAGGGCTTTTAAAAGTGTGCTTTGTACCCGCGACTGGAATCGAACCAGCACTTCCTTGCGAAAACCAGATTTTGAGTCTAGCGCGTCTACCAATTCCGCCACACGGGCGGGTACTAAATTTGGATTGCAAATATAATAGAATTATTTTTCTAGAATTTCTTTTTCTTTGTGTTCGATTTTGTGTGCATTATCAAATGAATTGTTATGAATCAATCGTTATGTTCTAAGCCATAATGCCTTAATTTTGTATATGCTTTCGCAATATTTAGAGATGCCAGACTTGGCGTATATCAGTGATGAGAAGAATTATCACCAGTATGAAATAGGCTATCATGTGAAGTTTCTAGAAGATGACATCTATGATTTTTCTAATTATGATATAGCTATCATTGGGGTCAAAGAGGCCAGAGCGGCGGGATTTAAAAATCTGAGCTGTGATATGGCTCCCGATGAAATTAGGAAAGATTTTTATCGACTTAATGTTCCCAATCCTATGCCAAAAATATTGGATCTAGGAAATATCCTTGATGCTGAGGAAGTACTGGATACCTATGAGAAGTTAGAAGCGGTGTTAAGTTATATTTATAAAAATAATATACCTGTCATCGTTTTAGGAGGTAGCCAAGATTTAACGGTATCTCAGTATAATGGCTTTGAGGGTCTTGAAGATAATATTTCGGTGACAGTGGTAGATGAGCGAATAGATTTATTGAAATCTCAAGAAACTATCACTTCAGATGGTTTTTTACAACATCTGTTGGCTAGTGAAAAGCCACAATTATTTCATTTGTCCATGTTTGGATACCAGTCTTATTTTACCAATTACAATGTATTGGATGTCATAGATTCTATGTCTTTTGAGACTATTAGACTAGGTCAGGTGAGATATAGTGTGCCGCAGTGGGCTCATATATTTCAAATGGCAGATATGGTGAGTATTGACGTATCCTGTATAAAACAAAGCGATGCTCCAGGGCGCAGTCAGCAATCACCAAATGGGTTTCAATCAGACGAGCTCTGTCAAATAACCCGACTCTGTGGTATGAGTTCTAAGGTAAAGTCTATAGGAATCTACGAAGTCAATCCCCAATTTGATATTAGACATTTGACTACACAGGCGGTAGCGCATAGCCTATGGTATTTTCTAGAAGGATACACTTATAGAACAGATGAGTCCCCTCAAATAGCGGACCAGTATGATAATTTTCAAGTTTATATGGTAGAGCATAGCGAGTTTAACTCTAAACCTTTTCACTTTTGGAATAGTAAGCTCTCCAACCACTGGTGGGTAGAATTACCCCTAGATGAGAGTGTCGAAGATAGATTCTATCCTTGTAGTAAATCGGATTATGATGCTAGTGCGCATGGTGAAATGTCCCGCTGGGTATTTAATCTAGTTGCCAAACGAATGCATTAGATAAATTAGATTATCTATAATGCTCCTGCCTTATTCCGTTAATCTTTTTTGATTATTGACTTATTAGAAAGGTATTAGATTTGTCGATAATTCGCAGCGCGGTTAAGGATAAAGTTCTTTAACTGCAGAGGATTTAGGAGTTAAGTATTGAGTATTTTTTTATAAATAGTATAACGTGAGACAATTTACAGACAATTTTTATCTAAATGAGCATCTGTTTTATGGTCATTTAGGCCATCTATTCATCATTACAGCGTTTGTTACATCTTTATTTGTATTTATACTCGGACTAAAGCATTTTTTATCAATAGAAAAAAATGAAATCCAGCTCAAGCAGATAAAGGCTTTCTTTTGGGTTCACTTGGCTTCAGTTTTTGGTATTTTTTTACTACTTATATTTCTTTTCAAAGGTCAGTATTTCGAATATCATTATATCTGGCGACATTCCTCAAGGGAACTACCATGGTATTATATTCTATCTGCTATGTGGGAGGGTCAGGAAGGTAGTTTTATTCTATGGATAGTTTGGCAGGCCATTTTAGGTTATTTTCTAGTTAGTAAATCCAATGATACTAAGCTAGGAGCCTTGGCAGTGCTTATGCTTATCCAAGCATTATTGCTTACTATGATACTAGGCGTTGATGTTTTTGGAAAATTGATAGGGATGAATCCTTTTATTCTCCTGCGCGATGAAATGAGTATTCCCATATTGAGCAATCCGAATTATTTAGCGTTAATTAAAGATGGGAATGGTCTTAATATTCTACTACAAAATTATTGGATGGTCATTCATCCGCCAGTGCTTTTCCTAGGTTTTGCTAGTGCATCTATTCCGTTTAGCTTTGCTCTATCATCGCTAGTAAAAAGAGATTTTACTAGCTGGACACGTGAGGTCAACAGCTGGTCTTTATTCTCAGTAGCTGCCTTAGGTACAGGTATATTGATGGGTGGTAAATGGGCTTATGAAGCATTGAGTTTCGGTGGTTTCTGGGCATGGGATCCCGTAGAGAATGCGAGCCTAGTGCCATGGCTATTTTTAGTGGCGGGTTTACATACACTTCTTATTTTTAAATCTACCGGTCACAGTCTAAAAGCAACATATACATTGCTAATACTTGGATTTGGTTTCGTTCTATATTCTACGTTTCTCACACGCAGTGGTATTTTAGGAGATAGTTCTGTCCATTCATTTACCGATCTCGGAATGACAGGTCAGCTGCTTGTTTTTCTTGGGATACTTTTGATTCCGGCTTTTTTACTGATGGCATTTTATTGGTCTAAAATTCCGGATATAAAGCAAGAAGAGCATACTAGAAGTCGAGAATTTTGGATGTTTATGGGCGTACTTTTCATAGTTGTATCTGCGCTTCAGATTAGCTTTACCACCTCTATTCCTGTTTGGAATAAACTATTCGAATTCAAAGAAAAACTTGCACCGCCTATCAACGCAAATGATCATTACAATAGTATTCAGATTTGGTTTACCATTCTAGTCACTTCGCTTATGGCTATTTCCCTCTGGCTAAGTTATAGGAATACAAAGGCAATCAAAGTTTTTAAACAACTGGGCATTGCATTGATCATCGCATTAGTAGTGACTTCCATTCATTTATATCTTACTAAAATAGAGCCTTTTCAGGAGTATATATTGGAGGTAAAAACCTATAAACTAACATTGAAGTTTTTATCTACCTATCTCTTGTTGTTTGCCAGTTCGCTCACTATGATAGTGCTATCTATATGGTATGTATTTTCACAGCTGAGAAATTCACATAAGTTATATTGGGGTGGAAGTATCGCTCATATTGGTTTTGGTTTATTGGTATTGGGTGCGCTTATTTCTCAGTATCAGAAAAAGGCTATATCTCAAAATATGGCTGGGATAGATTTAGGAAAAGAATTTAGTATAGAAGAGCAGTCGAGCAATACACTCCTTATGCTTAATAAGAAGGAGGCTATGGGAAATTATTGGGTGACGTATCAAGGCAAATCTGATGTATTTAAAGGTGAAAAATATAGAGTACTATTTCAGGCAAAAAATAATCTAGCCGATTCATTTGTCATATATCCAGAAGCTAAAATCATTAAGGAAGGTGAAAATAATAGATTGAATCCTGAGCCAGGGATAAAAAGTTTCTGGAATAAAGATGTATTTTCTCATGTGAGTTCTGTGCCGGATGATACCGATAAAAAGGGGAAGGCAAGTATTAAGAAAATTAAGTTGAAAGATACATTCTATACAGGTTCCAAGTTTGTAGTTTTCGATAAGGTGGCTTCGTCAGAAAATAAATCTAATAAAGATATAGAACTCAAGGCCTATCTGAGAGTATGTGACTTAGACGGTAAAGAAGAACCACTAGAGATATACTACAAACTAAGTCTTACAAGTAAAAGTTTTGATAATCCGATATCCGTATCTAAGGATAAATCACTTCGTATAAATCTAGTCAATATAGTTCCAGAGGCTCATGAATTTCATTTCTCAGTAGAGGATAATGGTAGCTCTAATGACTGGATTATATTAAAAGTATTAGAGTTTCCGTATATTCAAATTTTATGGTTTGGTTGTATATTAATGACCATCGGTTCATTGATGAGTATGGTTTATCGAAGAAAATTTAAGAAATAAAAGACTCAATACAATGTCTCAGATGAGCTATCCAGTCATGGAACATTTCTATACAATCCAAGGAGAGGGTTATTGGTCTGGTAGTGCGGCTTATTTCATACGCCTAGCAGGCTGTGATGTGGGTTGTACTTGGTGCGATGTAAAGGAGAGCTGGGATGAGGCTTTGCATCCATCGTATTCATTAGAAGCTATAAACAAATGGTTAGCCAATTCACCTGCAGAGATAGTTGTTATCACAGGTGGAGAGCCTAGTTTGTATGATTTAGGACCCTTGACTGCTGAAATCAAAAAGCTAGGTAAGCGAGCGCATTTAGAAACCTCAGGAACAAATACCTTGACAGGTTTGTGGGATTGGGTTACCTTTTCTCCTAAACGGTTCAAAAAGCATTTAGAAGAATTTTATTCTCATACCAGTGAACTGAAAATGATCATAGCGTATAAAAATGATCTGCGATGGGCAAAAGACTTAGAGAATAATATGAGACAGGGTGCTTTGCTTTATATTCAGCCAGAATGGGACGTTCGCAAGGAATTAGAGCCTCTTTGTATAGAATTTGTAAAAGAAAACCCTAGATGGAGACTATCGCTACAGACTCATAAGTATTTAGGGATTGATTAGGCGGTTAGAGCCTTCAATTTATTTTTTCTAGATTGTAGCGTATTGAATAGAAGCATGGTCACGGTCATGGGGCCTACACCGCCTGGCACAGGAGTTATGTATGAGCATTTTTCTGCCACATGAGCATAGTCCACATCTCCTTCTAGGTGAAAGCCTTTTTTCGAATCATCTTGGACTCTAGTGATACCGACATCGATCACCACAGCACCTTCTTTCACCATATCAGCGGTTACCATTTTAGGTTTACCTATGGCTACTATGAGTATGTCTGCTTCTCTAGTGTATTTTTCTATATCTGGTGTATGTGAATTGAGTATAGTCACCGTGCAATTTCCAACTGGATTATTCTGTCCTAGCATGATGCCAATCGGCTTACCTACTATATTACTTCTTCCTACTACGATACAGCGTTTCCCATTAGTTTCTATTTTATAGCGCTCCAGCATTTTTAATATACCGAATGGAGTGGCAGGTTTGAATCCATCTAAGCCTAAAGTCATAAGTCCTATGCTGTGTGGAGTGAATCCATCCACATCTTTGTCTGGACTTATGCGAAGCAAAATTTTATTCTCATTAATATGCTTAGGAAGAGGCAATTGAATGATAAATCCATCCACACTGGCATCATTATTGAGGGTTTCTATAATATCTATTAATTCATTTTCAGAAAGGCTAGCATCTTTTCTAATCATTGTAGATTGAAAACCGCATTCTTTACAGCTTTTTATTTTGTTATCGACATAGGTCTGACTGGCACCATCTTCTCCTACAAGAATTGCCGCAAGGTGCGGAGGTCTCTGTCCATTAGCTATCATAGCGTCTACTTCTAATTTTATTTCCGCTTGGATTTGCTTAGATAGTTCCTGACCATTTAATATTTGCATGTCTTTAGGATAACTTTTTAGTTCGCTAATTTATTTCGAATAACTCATCTCTGCCTGGTCCTACAGATACTAGATTAGCTTTAACTCCTAATTTTTCTTCTATGAGTTGCACATAGTTTTTTACATTCTCGTTTAGGTGGTCATACCCACTGCCTACTGTTATGTCTGTATTCCATCCTTTGGTAAATTGTATCGGTGTAGAAATATCATCTGTGAGGTAAGATGGCATATTATGGCTAATTTCTGAACCTATCTTATATTCATTGCAGTAACCTATTTCTTCAAAATTGTTCAATACATCTATTTTAGTTATGCACAACTTCGTTACGCCATTGAGCATGCATGCATAGCGAAGCGCTACAAAATCAATCCATCCGCAGCGTCTAGGTCGTCCAGTAGTAGCGCCAAACTCACCGCCTTCTTTTCTTAGTTTTTCTCCTATCTCATCATGTAGTTCGGTAGGGAAGGGTCCAGAACCTACTCTAGTACAATAGGCTTTCGTGATACCATAGACCTCCTTGATTTTCTGAGGTGCCACACCTAGGCCAGCACATACCCCTCCAGTTATTGTATTGGAGGAAGTGACAAATGGATACGTACCATAATCTATATCTAACATGGCTCCTTGAGCGCCTTCCGCTAAGATCTTTTTTCCTTGCTGTAATTGTTGATTGACATATTGTTCACAATCGATAAAACTATAGTTCTTAAGTAGCTCCAGACTCTCTATCCAAGCCTTTTCAGAGGATAGATCAGCAGTATATCCCATTGAACTGATCATTTCAAGGTGTTTATCCCTAAGAGAGTTGTATTTTTCAATAAAATTAGAGCTAAAGATTTCACCTATCTTCAATGCATTCCTGCCTGTTCTGTCCATGTAGGCAGGGGAAATACCGCGCAGTGTGCTACCTATTTTGGCATCTCCGCGCTTTTGCTCAGAGGCCTTGTCTAGCTCTATATGTGTCGGCAAAATTAGACTAGCTTTCTTAGCTATATAAAGCTTGCTTTTGACGCTAATACCCGCCGCTTCTAAATTTCTTATTTCACTTAAGAGCGTTATTGGATTTATGACTACACCATTTCCAATAATATTTCCTATCTCATGGTGAAAAATCCCAGAAGGGATAGTGTGTAACACAAATTTTTCTCCATTGAGATAAATTGTGTGTCCCGCATTCGGACCACCTTGATACCTAGCTATAAAGTCATAATGACCTGCTAAAAAATCGACTATTTTTCCTTTACCTTCGTCTCCCCATTGAAGACCTAGCAATACATCTACACTCATAATTGATATTAAGCTGTAAAGTTAAAGATTTTAGGTCCTAATCAGCATGTAAACTATTCACAAATTGTTGATTAGTCCTTGCAGGCTCTTCCTTCATTTATTTTGGTTATGGCCTTTTTTCAGGCTCTTGAGTCTTGAAGTCAGCTGAAGGGTCATTACGTGCTAGCTGCTTTACTCATAATTTCCAAAATCCTGAATTCATTCCGTTTATTCTACGCATGCGTCTCTTCTGCAGACATGACTCCGACTAAATATTCATATAATAGTTTAGTTTCACTCTAACCATTGGCTATCAATTGATTGGCGTAAACGCCTGCATTCTTATAGAAATTTAGAATCTGTTCAGAGCGCTTTTGCGATAAAGTTTGATTAGCATCATTTTCTCCTCGGCAGTCTTTGTATGAACGCTATTCGATTTTAATATCTCTATTCTTCTTTTAAGAGAATAGCTAATTTGTTCATCTGATTTAGAGCAGTTGCGGGTGTTTCAAACTCACCTGTTTCATTATTAATATCATCTATTTCTATGATATTATCTAGTTCTTTTTTGTAGAGATTAATGACTAAAGTCTTTTTGAATAATCTCAATAAACCGAATTTTCTGATAAATATTTATCAGTAGCTCTTGCATTAAAATCATCACAACCTTCTGCCAAAAGGTGAATTTCACGATTCTCATTGGAGCGATATCCTGATATACTCTTCCATTTAATTTAACGCCCATTTCTAAAAAAGATTTGTTCTCGGGGTCTAGTGAGTTAAAGATTACACAAAATCTTCTATATAGTGTATATAAATATGACAAAACTGTCCTTTACGGATTTATAATACATTGTTGCCTTTTAAAGAATTAAATTTGAATATTAGAAGTTTTCATTTTCTAACTATTTCATTTCCTTGGATATTAATACAAAATAAGCCTCTTAAAACTATGGTAGTTTTAAGAGGCCTGCATAAATTTAACAATCAGGGCTTAAAAGCTAGCTCTGAGTGTTAATCTTATTGAGCGACCTGGAGACGATATACCAGATGCAAATACTCTATAATGTGTATCGAAAATATTTTCAAGTGCGGCCTGAACTAACAAGTTTTTATTAATTTCATATTGAGTTCTTAAATTTAGAATATGCCAGGATGGGCTATATCCATTGACTGGATTGGCAGACTTGTTTTGGTTATCCTCGCCAGTATTGCTATAGTCATCACTTAATTTAGCTCCATTCATTAGCATGGATAATTCTATTTGATTTTTTTGAAAAAGATATTTAATTGCAAATCTGCCTGAAAGCGGAGGAATATGATCTAAGGGCACCTCAGCCGCTGTATTATTATCTCGATATCGACCATAAGTGTAGTTTAGATTACATATGAGCTCCCAATTTTTATGCGGAGCAAAACGATATCCACCATAAAAACCGATCAGATGAGCTGAGGCAGCATTGCCTAGTCGCTGATAGTTATACTTAATTCCATCAATGATATCGAAACTAACACCGTTGATGTTAGTCGGCTCATTGATAATATAATCTAAAACTTTAGTATAATAGCCACCGAATTCTATAGTGCAATTCTCTGCTAATTTATTCCAGGAATTTATTTCATAATTCATTGCCAACTCTGGTTTTAAGTTAGGATCATTCACTTGTATCCAATTAGTATTGTCAAATACTTTAGTTACATCATCTAGGTTTGGTGTACGATATCCAGTGCTAAAATTAATAGTTATCTTATTGCTCTTGGTGGGAATTAGACTTAGACCCGCATTTAGTGAGTATGCATGGTTGTTCAAATCAAATGACCTATATTTTCTGTTGGTATCATTGATAGTGGATGAGATTGTATTGTAAGAGTATCTTGCCCCAATATTTAAATAGGCTAGATCTTTAGATAATTGCCATATATCCTGAACATAAGCAGAGTATGTGCCTGTGCGAGATCCCCCATCTGGGTAGCGCGTGGATGCATAGCTCGGAGCACCTGTCAATATATTGAACCGTTTCACAGAACTAGCTATCCAATTATTATTCAACTCCAATCCATAGGTTAGTTGATGACTTTGATAGGTTTTATATAAATCGAAGTTAATAGATGCTACATCCACATTTTCAATCTGTGAACGAAAATTGTTATTCCCAAAGTTTCTAGTATTCCTGCTCTCTTTATAGTTTTGATAGGCTAGTGTCAGTCTATAATTATCTGAAAAAATAAAGTTTTCATTTTTCTGCAGAGTATATGCTGCCATGAGTCTTGCTTCGGGTCCATAATACCATTCAGCACTACTAAATCGATTTGTCTGCGGGTTTGCATCTATTATATTGTTATTTGTTTTTTCCGTTAGACGGTCATAGCGAGCTACATCGCTTGAGTTTGAATATTGAAAATTCAATAAATGTGAGGTACTCTCATTCGGCTGAAATAAAAATTTCTGTAAAACATTATATTGAATATAGCCAGTAGGATTTTGTTCGTTAGGATTTGCATTGGGCAACATGGTGTCGCGGTTGTTAATTCGAGCCTGAGTATAGAGTCTTTTGCCCCAATTTCCAAATTGCGGATCTCTCATATTGCCTGCCATCAAGTTTCCAAAATCCGTATAGGTAAATGCTGTCACACTCGCCCATTTTTCTTTACCGTAATTTAATGTAAATCCACCTGTTTTTTCATTTTGTGCCGAAGCATATCGTGCGAAAACTTCTCCTTTGAGGCCTTTACTTAGTTTAGGTTTTATCGTCATAAAGTTCAAAACACCACCTAAAGCATCACTGCCATAGAGAGTAGATCCAGCTCCATAAAATACTTCCGCTCGATCTAGTTGTCCATTATCTACACGCAGTAAATTTTGCAAATGACCACCTCTGAATATAGCGGTATTCATCCGCACCCCATCTACCACTATGCCTATTCTATTCGCCTCAAATCCCCTAATTATCGGACTTCCTCCTCCATTCTGACTTTGCTGAACGGTGATCATACCTGTATTTTGAAGGGCATCGCCTGTATTGCCTGCGGAGTTAAATTGAAGTTCTTTTTGTGAAATAATATCAATAGTCTGAGAAATCTCCTGCTTTTCGGTTTCTTTTTTAGCTCCTGAGATCACGACTTCTTTGATAAGTTTATTTTCCTGCGCAAATACCAGGGACGCAGACCCTATAAGTATGCTAAATATTAATAGTCTCATTTTAATCAATTAATTATTCTGAAAATAAAATTTATTGTGTCAGCTGACACAATTATACAATTCTTAGTCAATTTATAATACTAAGAGGAAAAATTAAATTCAGAATTCTGGAGGTGGAGGCTTTAATGCGGGGAAATTTTTACCTGTCAAATGAATTACATGATAGGATAAAGTTATCCCCTTCGTTGACCATCTATTATGCAGAAATGAACTGGGATACTGACAAATGAGATTCTTTAAGAAAACGAGTAGACTTTTAGTTTTATCTGATTTTAATGGATTTTGAGCGAATAAGTCAGTCAAAGATTGTTTGATTTTTTTCTTTAGACTGCTCTCTTTATGGTCATGGTAGCATGTGTATTTTAGAAATTCACCGTCTTTTACTACAGAAATAATATCATACATTTCACCCTCTATTTCTAGTTCATTATCTATTTTATGGTATATAATTTTAGAATTAGTTTCAAATTCGGAAATCTTGATCCATAAATCTTGAGTCTCTTCTTGACTTAACTTAGAGAGTATTTCTTTCTTTACAATGCGCTTTATTTCTTTAATCTCCATACGCAGGCCTAGTATGCCTATGAATGGCAATATTAGTGTACAGAGAAGTAAGAAGCTAAGCAATTTTTTCATAGATTGTCACTCAATTTTCAGTTTTGATGTTTACTAATTTATTTTTTAAAATGTTTAGCGAGAAAGTATATTACTAACCGCATCATCTATATATCCGATATGCAGCAGCCAATCAAAATGTGAAGGCAAGACCAAGCAGACTAGTGTAAATAGTACCAATAAAATGTTATACTTGGGCATTCTAGAATAACTTTTATTGAAATGGTCGTGCATTATATTTATAAATAATCTAAACTGACTTTGATTTTGACGAGAAGATGTTCTAATTAGTTACTATTTCATTCATTTAAATTGTTAATTAGACAAATTTACAAGTATTTGGGTCATTATTTATAGATTTCTTATGTCAGTAGCTTGTTAACTAGATAAATACTATATTTGTCTACTAGGTTAAATTATGGAATTCATTCAAAAACTTTTTATACCTTATCAAACGTATTCTTCATTGCAGATTGTGCTAGAGTTATTGGCTACCTGTGCAGGTATTGTATCTGTGATTTTTGCCATCAATAAGCGTATTTGGGTTTATCCTGTAGGAATTGTAAGTACAGTTTTATATACGTATCTTTTATTTCAATGGGGACTTTATGGCGATATGCTTATTAATGCATATTACACCATAATGAGTCTTTATGGTTGGTGGGCATGGCTGCAATACGATGAAAAAGCTAATGAGGAAAATCCAAAACAAGATTTTATTATAATCCAAATGGCATTTTGCTTAATTGGAGGTTTCTTACTAGTGCTAGGAATATATTATTTCAAGTACGATTCTGTTAAAAATATTCCAGCTATCAATTGGATAGATGCCATATGTACCTCCTTGTTTTTGGTCGCTATGTTTTTAATGGCCAAGAAGAGAATAGAAAATTGGTTTTTCTGGATTTTAGGGAATGCCTTAGCCATATATTTATTTCATATTAAAGGATATGCTGTTACCTCGATTCAATATAGCGTTTTCTTTGTATTAGCTATAATCGGTTGGAAACAATGGAGAAAAAAATAAATATATTTTTATGCGAATAAGAACCATAGCAGAATATGAAACCGCTTATAAGAAAAGCATAGAGACCCCTGACTTGTTTTGGGATGAAATTGCGTCTAATTTTCAATGGAAGAAAAAATGGGATAAGATAATTGATTGGAACTTTAGCGAGCCGAACGTAAAATGGTTTGTCAATGGGAAATTGAATATTACGGAAAACTGCATTGATCGGCATTTATCCAGTCAGCCAGATAAGGTGGCTATCATTTGGGAACCTAACGAGGTGAATGAGACCTATAAAACTTTTACTTACAGACAACTTTATCACGAAGTTTGTTTGATGGCCAATGTATTGAAAAATTTGGGGGTGAAGAAAGGAGACAGAGTTTGTATTTATCTTCCTATGATACCAGAATTAGCTTTCGCAGTTTTGGCTTGCGCTAGAATAGGTGCGGTTCATAGTGTAGTTTTTGCTGGGTTTTCATCGAGTGCTATAGCGGATCGATTGATCGATGCAAAAGTAGAGTTTATCATAACCTCTGATGGCATGAATCGCGGTCCTAAGTCCATGAATATAAAAGAAATTGTAGATGGCGCATTAGATAAAGTAGATTTCATTAAAAAAATTCTTGTCATCAATCGGCTGAATATAAACGTGAATATGTTATCAGAGAGAGATTTTTGGTATCATGAGGCGAATCAAGGTATCTCTAGCGAATGTGCAGCAGAAGAAATGGATAGCGAAGATATTTTGTTTATACTCTATACCTCTGGATCAACGGGGAAGCCAAAAGGAGTTGTTCATACCTGCGGTGGATATATGGTTTATTCTGCCTATACCTTTGCTAATGTATTCCAATATGAGCCAAATGAAATTCATTGGTGCACTGCCGATATAGGCTGGATCACAGGACATAGTTATATCATCTACGGGCCACTTGCCAATGGAGCTACAACTCTTATGTTTGAAGGAATTCCGACCTATCCAGAAGTGGATAGATTCTGGTCTGTCTGTGACAAACATAAAGTCAATATTTTCTATACTGCACCTACAGCTATTCGCTCTCTCATGGCTTATGGTTCTGAGCCAGTAGATAAGCACAATTTAATTTCTCTTCGAAAACTAGGTAGTGTAGGAGAGCCGATAAATGAAGAAGCGTATCACTGGTTTGAGCATCACGTAGGTAAAAACAGATGTCCCGTAGTCGATACTTGGTGGCAAACTGAGACTGGTGGGATAATGATTACTACTATGGCGGGTGTGACGGAGTCTCCAGCTAGCTTTGCAGGTTATCCTATGCCTGGTATTCAACCGAGCATTGTGACCCCAGATGGTCTGCCTATTGATGGAAATGATGTGGAGGGATATCTTTGCATTGATTATCCATGGCCTTCTATTTTGAGAACTACCTATGGTGACCATGAGCGCTGCCGAATTAATTATTTCTCAACCTATGAAAATAAATATTTTACAGGCGATGGTGTGCATCGTGATAAAGCTGGTCGCTATCGAATCATAGGTCGAGTGGATGATGTTATCAATGTATCTGGTCATAGATTTGGTACTGCCGAAATAGAAAATGCAATCGATGAAAATCCTGCAGTCATAGAAACTGCGGTAGTTGGTTTTCCGCATCATATCAAAGGACAAGGGATTTATGCTTTTGTCATTTTAGAGAGTCATGCCAGGCCAAATGATGATACTAAAAAATCAATTATAGAAACTTTAGTTAGGGAAATTGGACCTATAGCAAAGCCTGATAAAATACAATTTGTGCCTGGACTACCAAAAACGCGAAGTGGAAAAATAATGCGCAGAATTCTAAGAAAAATAGCCGAAGGGGATATCTCCAACTTAGGAGACGTCACCACCCTTATTGACCCTAGTGTCGTAGAAAAAATAAGTGAAGGAAGAATTTAATTTCTGACTAAAAGCATTGATTCGGGTGTGCCTCCTCGACTCATATTGAAAATTAAGGTATCGGTAGTCAGTTTTTCAATGTCCACTGCTATTTCCAGTTCATTTTCTGGGGTGGTGTATAACTTGCCGCCTTGCACCTTATAGACGCCTTTTTCATGGAGACTGGCATTCTTGTATTCATAATCTCCGCCATCTTGAAAATTAAATTCTACGTTGATCTGATCCTTTGATTTGGATTCACCTCTCACTTTCCAATCAGTGCAGATCCATTTCCCCTGAATTAGTTTTTTTTGTCTGGCATCGTTACATGATAGAAAATATAAGATAAGTAAAAGAAAAGAAAATTTTGCGGATTTCATAATTTCAGAAATGAGTTATTTAGTTAAAAAGTATGTAAATTTAGCTAAACTCTGTCAATTAGCCTCCGTTTATTTGTATATAGTTCAAATTAATTTTTTTTGTTATATTTTTGTAGCCGTAAATTTTAAATTACAATAACAATGTCAAGTCAATCTCAATCAACTTCTAGTACAATGAATTACAAAGTAAAGGACATTTCCCTAGCTGAGTGGGGAAGAAAAGAAATCAGGCTGGCTGAAGCAGAAATGCCGGGCCTTATGTCTCTCAGAAAAGAATTTGGAGCTTCTAAACCATTGACTGGTGCAAACATTGCAGGTTGTCTTCATATGACTATTCAAACAGCAGTTCTTATAGAAACATTAATAGAATTAGGTGCAGATGTTACGTGGTCATCATGTAATATTTTTTCAACACAGGATCATGCTGCTGCGGCCATAGCTGCTGCAGGTATACCAGTATTTGCATGGAAAGGAATGAACGAACAAGAATTTGACTGGTGTATAGAGCAGACATTGCATGCGTTTAAAAATGGTAAGCCGTTGAACATGATATTGGATGACGGTGGGGATTTGACTAATCTAGTTTTAGATAAGTATCCAGATTTGGCAAAAGATATCAGAGGCATCTCAGAAGAGACGACGACGGGTGTGCATAGACTCCATGAAAGAGTAAAAAATGGTACACTTCCAATTCCTGCTATTAATATCAATGATTCTGTAACAAAATCTAAGTTTGATAATAAATATGGCTGTACAGAATCACTTGTAGACGCTATTCGCAGGGCTACAGATATCATGCTAATGGGTAAAACAGCAGTAGTTTGTGGATATGGTGATGTAGGCAAAGGATCTGCAGTTTCATTGAAAAATGCGGGCGTCCGAGTGACTGTTACAGAAATTGACCCTATATGTGCATTACAAGCAGCTATGGAAGGATTTGCAGTAAAAAAGCTTGAGAATGTAATTGGTGATGTCGATATCGTAGTAACTGCTACTGGAAATAAAGATATCGTTAGAGGAGAGCATTTCTCAAAATTGAAAGATAAAGCTATCGTTTGTAATATTGGTCATTTCGACAATGAAATTGATATGGCATGGCTAAATAAAACCCATGGTGCTTCAAAAGTAGAGATCAAACCTCAAGTAGATATGTATACGATTGATGGTAGAGATTTATTAGTATTGGCAGAAGGTAGATTGGTGAATTTAGGTTGTGCTACAGGCCATCCTTCATTCGTGATGTCTAATTCGTTTACGAATCAAACATTGGCTCAGTTAGAACTATGGCAAAATTCAGCAGCGTATAAAAACGATGTATACGTATTGCCAAAACATCTGGATGAGAAAGTTGCAAGACTTCATTTAGAAAAAATCGGAGTAGAATTAGAAACTTTAAGAAGTGATCAAGCCGCATATATTGGTGTGCCAGTTGAGGGTCCATACAAACAAGATGCTTATAGATACTAATATTCATTGAATAGCTTCTAATAAATAGAAAAACAGGGTAGCATGTTATTGCTGCCCTGTTTTATATTCCGTCCAATCTTGTCTTTAGCAAACCAAAACAAGTGCAATATCTACCCTCATTTAGAAATTAAATTAGACTATTTTTGTACGTTTAATTAAATTAAGCAAAATAAAGCTGAGCATTGAAACTCATTTCCACTCTTTTTGAAGATGATTATTTTCTAGCAGTAGATAAACCCAGCGGAGTTTTATCTATCCCGCCTCGAAATGGTGAGGAAGAGGATATCTATTCTTATTTTAAAGCAAAATATCAGGATTTGAGGCTGGTACATAGGATTGATAAAGATACATCGGGTATTCTCCTATTTGCGAAAGGGGAGGAAGCACAGCGAGCCATGTCTATCCTGTTCGAGTCTCATGAGATATTTAAAGAATACATGGCTATTCTATCCGGTACACCTAAATTAGAGGAAGATACGATAGAAAACTATCTAGACGAACACCCTAATTTGAAGGGGACTTATCGAGTCGCTTTTCAAGGTAAAGGAAAGCGTGCGGTATCTCACTATAGAGTTGAAGAAAAGTATAAAAGACACAGTTTAGTCTCATTTCAAATCGAAACAGGTCGTACCCACCAGATCAGAGTCCATGCTCAGTTTTTAGGCTGTCCATTGGCTTTTGATCCCCTGTACAATTTGCAAAATGGCATATTCATATCACGATTTATCAAAAACTATAAAGGCAAAGAAGACGAGCGCTCTATTATTCAGCGTTTATCTCTTCATGCTCGGACTATGCGATTTTATCATCCTTTCACCGAGGAGGTGATAGATATTCAGTCGCCCTTTCCGAAAGATTTTCAGAAGGCGTTGGAGATTTTGAGGAAGTATGTTTAAGCGTTTTACAAGTTTCTAGTCATTAAGGAATCGTAAATTTCCAACTTTTAGCCTCTGTTCTATTTATTTTACACTACTTTTGCACCCCATTAAAAAGGTAATTCTTAATTCTCAATCACTTATTAAAATGGTTTGGAGAATTTTTAATTTTAAATTTATCAAGATTAATTCAATAAAGTGAGTGTAGAAAAAATTAGAAACATTGCTATAATAGCCCACGTTGACCACGGCAAAACGACTTTGGTAGATAAAATGCTGCATGCAGCCATGCTATTTAGAGACAACCAACAGATGAATGAACTCATTCTGGACAATAATGACCAAGAGCGAGAGAGAGGAATAACGATTCTAGCTAAAAATGTAGCGGTTAATTGGAAAGGACACAAAATTAATATCATTGATACACCAGGTCACTCGGACTTTGGTGGGGAGGTAGAGAGAGTATTAAATATGGCGGATGGGGTATTGCTTTTATGCGATGCATTTGAAGGTCCTATGCCACAGACACGTTTTGTGACTCAGAAAGCGCTAGCACTCGGCAAGAAAGCGATTGTTATCGTAAATAAAGTGGATAAGCCAAATTGTAATCCAGAACAGGCTTATGAAGATGTATTTGATTTATTTTTCAATCTAGAAGCTACACAAGAGCAGCTAGACTTTAAAACCATTTATGGATCTGCCAAACAAGGTTGGATGAGCGATGACTTCAAAAAACCTACTGATAATGTGAATATAATTTTTGATACGATTATCAGTGAAATACCATGCCCTAATATTAGTCAAGGAAATTTGCAATTACAAATTACATCACTTGATTTCTCTAATTACACAGGTCGAATAGCTGTAGGCCGCATTGAAAGGGGAACTATAGAAGAAAATCAACCTATTTCATTGATGAAGGCAGATGGTTCTATTAAGAAAATGAGAACCAAAGAGGTCTATGTCTTTGAAGGCATGGGAAAAGTAAAGGTAGCTAAAGCTGAAGCGGGTGAAATAGTAGCTGTGACTGGGATTGAAGATTTTGAAATTGGAGATACCATAGCAGATTTTGAAAATCCAGAAGCCTTGGAGAGAATCAAAATAGACGAGCCTACGATGAGCATGATCTTTACTATCAATAATTCACCATTTTTCGGTAAAGAAGGCAAATTCGTTACTTCTCGACACATTAGAGAAAGATTGCACAAAGAACTAGAGAAAAACCTCGCCCTCAAAGTGCATGATACAGCTTCTCCAGACTCTTTTTTGGTCTACGGACGTGGTATTCTTCATTTGTCCGTATTGCTAGAAACTATGCGAAGAGAAGGCTATGAGTTACAGGTAGGTCAGCCACAGGTTATCATCAGAGAAATTAATGGTAAGAAATGTGAACCGATTGAATCATTGACAGTAGACGTACCCGAGGAGTTTGCTGGGAAAATCATAGAATTAGTCTCTCAGAGAAAAGGGGAGATGAAAGCTATGTTTACCAAAGGTGATATGCAGCGTTTGGAGTTTGAAATACCTACAAGAGGTCTGAACGGATTTAGAAGTACAGCTCTGACTCAGTCTGGTGGCCAAGCTATCATTGCCCATAGATTTAAGGATTACGAGCCGATGAAAGGGGAGATACCAGCTAGAATCAACGGTGTTATGATTTCAAAAGATACCGGAATGGCTACAGGTTATTCTATGGATAAATTGAAAGATAGAGGCCGCTTTTTCATTGATGCAGGAGATCAAATCTATGCTGGTCAGGTGATAGGAGAGCAGATTCGCCCCGGTGATTTGATAGTGAATGTATGTACTGCAAAGCAATTGACTAATTTCCGCGCTGCAGGTAAGGACGATAACGTAGGACTTCCACCTAAAATAGATTTTTCACTCGAAGAGTCTATGGAGTATATAGAGAAAGATGAATATTTGGAGTTAACTCCTAAATCTATGCGTCTACGTAAAATTCATCTCGATGAGAATGAAAGAAAGAAGGCTGCTCAGAAGGCAGGTGGTTGATTGTTTGTTGTGTGATGATAAGGCGATGAGAAGATTCCTTGCCTTTCGCTGTATTGCGACCTTGAAAGCAGTCAAATTGAATCATACTTTATCGCATCTTAATGACAATTCGAAGGAATAGCAAAACACTTTATAGCTGATTTAATTCATGAATGAGTGGCACTACTATCTGATATTTTTTCCGAGTCCGAAAAAAGCTTTCTTTTGCAATATATTGAAAAGGAAAACCCCGCCATTCCATTAGATGAAATTGTTTTACGTCTTAATCAAGGTGAGCCCATAGATTATATACTTGGCTATACTTATTTTTATGGATTGAAAATTGAAGTCAGCAAGGATACCTTAATTCCCCGTCCAGAGACCGAAGAGCTAGTCGAATTTATTTTGAATGAGAATCAAACTAGGTCTGGATTAAAAATACTGGATATAGGCACAGGTAGTGGTTGTATTGCCTTGGCCTTAAAATCTAAATTAGTAGATACCGAAGTAACAGCTATAGATGTTTCGGGTGCAGCAATAGAAATAGCTCAAAAAAATTCTGTTCATCTTGATTTGAACATAAATTTCATCCAGCTAGATATTTTGAATGAACATCTATGGTCTAAATTAGCGAACTATGACATTATAGTCTCTAATCCACCCTATATTGCGCAGGAAGAGAAGAAGGACATGACTTCTTCAGTGTTAGATTATGAGCCACATTTAGCCTTATTTGTAGAAAATGACCCATTTATTTTTTATAAACAAATCTTAAAATTGGCTACTTCATATCTCTATCCAAACGGTCTTGTCTATTTCGAAACCAGTCAAACCATTCAGTTGGAGGAATTCAGCGCATTTCAAATTGAAAAAAGAAAAGACTTGAGCGAAAATTGGCGATTTTTGAAGTGTATCCTAAATGACTAATTTCCCGAAGTGAAAAAGTTTGCGAATGACAAGAGAATTGACTAACTTTGTGAAAAAAAGCTGTAGATTTTAGTCTATTGTGGAGGGCAAGGATTGTCGCCTATCAAGGTGTTGTGACCTTGAAACAAATGTAAAGATAGTAATAGACTCGAACGCAGAAAAGATTCAAAGCCGTAAGATCTTGAATGGCGCAATACCCTATCAATTGCTAACAATTTGTACAAAGCCACCAATCAATCATTTAAAGTAAAAATTATATCTTAATCCAAAAAACAAATGCAAGAAATTCAAGCAATTTTCTTCGATATGGACGGAGTTCTTATCTTCTCAGAGCCTTTTTGGCGAGAGGCGGAGTACAAAGTTTTTAAAGAGCATTTCAATATTGAGCTCACAGAGGATGATGTGAATCAAAGTACAGGATTGAAGACAACTGAAGTAGTCACCATGCATATGAATAAATATGAATTTAGCTGTGATATTGAGAAGATAGGTCATGAGATAGAGAAGGAAGTCGTTTGCTTGGTCTATGAGCAGGGTCAGCCCATGCCTGGGTTGAAAAATCTGACAGAATGGATAGTAGAAAAGGGGTGGAGAAAATGTTTAGTCACTTCCTCGTCTCAGTATGTATATGAGCATATAGTTAAATTTGTAGGATTGGAGACCTTTTTTGAGCGAAAATTTACAGCCTATGATGAGGAATGGGGCAAGCCAAACCCGGCGGTATATCATTCCGCCATAGCTTATTTAGGACTTCCTCTAGAAGACATATTAGTCATAGAAGACAGTATGAACGGAGTCAAAGCAGCTCATGCTGCGGGTCTGAAAGTGCTAGGTCTTCCAGAAAAACATAATAAAAAAAATGAGTTATATAATTCTATGCTAATTAATACCTTTGATTCTCACTATGATATATTAGCTTATCTCAAAGCAAATTGTTAAAAAATTAGTCATTTTTCCACTTTTGATTGACTATTAGGTTGTAGTTTTGTGTTCTTCAAAATTATCTATGTTTCGCAATTTACTAATTATAGTCTGTAGTTTATTTTTCAGCTCTCATTTTCATGCTCAAAACATCAATCTCAGTGGCACGGTCACAGATGCTGAAAGTGGGGAAACTATAACAGGAGCTATCGTGTCGGCTCCAGATATTCCAGGTATCGGGACGGTAACAAATGCTTACGGTTATTTTTCTCTATCTGTGCCTAAAGGAAATCAAAAAATTAAAATCAAATTTATTGGCTACGAGGAAAGATTAGAGGATATTAATTTGGTAGGTAACCTCAAGAGAAATTTTGGTTTAAAGAAGAAGGCCAAAACGATTAAGCAAGTTACAGTTTCTGGTAAAAAGAAACAAAAACTAACAGATGAGGTACAGATGGGAAAAATCCAAGTAGATCTCAAGGAGTTAGATAAAATCCCAATTATCTTGGGAGAGCGCGATGTATTGAAATCTATTCAATTGTTGCCAGGAGTTATGCCGCAGCAAGAAGGTGCGTCAGGAATCATCGTGCGAGGTGGGGGTGCTGATCAGAATCTTATTTTACTAGATGAAGCTCCTGTTTATAATGCGTCTCATTTATTAGGCTTCTTTTCTACTTTTAATTCTGATGCACTGAAAGACCTTACCCTCTACAAAGGAAATATGCCTGCGGAATATGGAGGTAGACTGTCATCTGTTATTGATGTGAAAATGAAAGAGGGTAATAATAAAAATTATGAATTTGGTGGAGGTATTGGGCTTATAGCTTCACGATTCTATGCAGAAGGACCGATACAAAAAGATAAAAGTTCCTTTTTCGTATCAGGAAGGCGAACCTATGCGGATGCTTTCCTCTTTCTAGCGAGCGATTCTGTGGCTAAGAAAAGTACCTTGTTTTTTTATGATCTAAATTTAAAGACGAATTTCCAAGTTTCCAAGAAGGATCGAATTTATTTTTCTGGTTATTTCGGAAATGATCATTTCGGTTTGGCAGATGCATTCGGCATTCAATATGGCAATGTGACAGCTACCACTCGTTGGAATCGAATTATAAGTGATAGGGTATTTTCGAATACTTCTTTCATTTATAATAATTTTAATTACCAAGTTAAAATTGGCGTCAATAATTTTGACTTAAAGGTGAATTCTATTTTAAATAATTATAGTTTGAAGCAGGATTACGATTATTTCTTAAATAGTAAGAATCGAATAAAAATGGGAGGTATCTCTACCTGGCACAATGTAGTTCCGGGTGATATCGAGAGCACGGATACGCTCATCGCTAAGCGCGGCTTGAATAGAAGTAATGGTTGGGAGAATGCATTGTATATTCAAAATGAACAGACCATCAGTTCGAAATTGAAAGTCAATTACGGTATGCGATTTACATTATTTACCTTGGCAGGAGCCAATAACCTGTATTCCTTCGACGCTGCTGGCAGAGTTATTGATACCACTAAATTAAAGGACAGACAGTTGGATCGGTCTTATTTTAACCCTGAACCCCGATTTTCATTAAATTACAGCCTAGGCGAAGATAAATCTATCAAATTTGCATATTCTAGAAATGTGCAGTATATCCAGCAGTTAAGTAATACGAGTGCGGGATCCCCTACAGATAGATGGGTGCTGACCTCTAGAAATATCAGGCCAGGAATTTCAGATCAAGTATCTGCTGGTTATTTTTTCAACTTTGCTAATGATATGTTTGAAGCATCCTTCGAAGGATACTATAAGCATTTACAAAATCAGGTAGATTATAAACCGGGAACAATACTGAGAGCAAACGAAACTGTAGAAAAAGACCTAGCCTATGGTATTGGTAGAGCATATGGAGCTGAATTTTATTTGAAAAAGAGAGTGGGTAAGCTAACCGGCTGGATAAGTTATACACTCGCTAGAACGGAGCGAAGCTTTGAGGGTATTGACGGGGGAGAATGGTTTCCATTTAGATTTGACAGAACCCATGACTTGAGTGTGGTGGCCATGTATGATTTATCTGAAAAGGTCAATATTTCTGGAGTGTTAGTTTATTATACAGGAAATGCTACTAATTATCCTACAGGTAAATATAGTGTATCTGGAGATATATCAGGTAATCCAGGGGATCCAGGTATTGTATATACCTCCTACGATAAAAGAAATAAAGATCGGTTTCCAAATTATACTAGGGTAGATTTAGCACTAAATTGGTCTCTAAAGAAGACCAGAAATTGGGAGCATGAATTGAGTTTCTCTATCTACAATGTGTTAGGAGCTAGAAATGCTTTTCAGATAGACTTTTTATATGATGCTCAGCTTAGTGAAACCTATGCTGAAAAGACTTACCTATTCGCTCAGGTGCCGTCCATTACTTACAATTTCAAATTTAAACCTAGAAGACCTAGTTCATTAGAAACAAAATAATTCGATATGTCTATAAAATATTGTATCTCATTTATATTTATTGTGTCTCTCTTCTCCTGCAAGGAGCGAATTGATATAGCATTGGCGGAAGATGTCAATAAACTAATCATTGAAGGAGAAGTTCATGATGGCGCAGGTCCCTATTATGTAAAACTATCTCGATCTACTAAATTTGGCAGTTCCACTACTTTTTTACCTCATTCGCCTAATTCAATTATTATCACCGATAATGAGGGGAATAAAGATTCTTTAGTAAAACATGCGGATGGAATTTATAAAACCACTTCCCTTCAAGGTAAGGTAGGTAACTCATACTTCCTGACAGTAAATGATAATTCCGGAGTTTACACTGCGGAATCTAAGTTAAACTCAAGTCCAGAAATAGATAGTTTTTATTTCTTTTTCTTTCTAACTCAGGAAAATATAAATCCTACCATTGTAATAAATGAACCAATTAATGAAGAAAATTATTACCGATATTTTGTGCGTAAAAATGGACGCGCTCCTGAGTTTAGTTATGTATCAGACGATAAATTAATCAACGGTTCTAAGTGGCGATTTTCGGCCTTTAGAGAAGTATTTAAGAAGGGAGACTCTGGTGAGTTTATATTTTTAGGCATGGATAAAGCTAATTTCAACTATTGGAATATTTTAATTCAAAATCAAGCAGCCGTAAGCGGCGGAAATGAAAGTGCCTCTCCCACCAATCCTCCAACGAATATAACTGGTGGCGAGGTCTTAGGTTATTTTAGTGCTCACTCGCGAAAGACTAAAAAGTTTATTGTCCCATAGGTTTTATAAATTTTTAAGTATTTAAAGACTAAACCTTATCTATTTTGGTCACTCTAAATATTAAAATTAACAATATGAACAAAGTTTTTTTATTTTCCATTTTAGTACTGGCTTCTTTTTCCAGTCAAGCCCAAAAGGTAGCACTAGTAGAATCAGAGTATATTTTTTCAAAGTTGAAGTCATATACTGCAGCTAATGAAAAACTAGAAAAACAATCTCAAGATTGGCAGAAAGATATTGAAGATAGAATGAGTGAATTAGAGTCCATTTATAAAAAATTTCAAGCTGAGCAATCATTATACACTACTCAGATGAAGCAAGAGAAAATTCTAGAAATAGAAATAAAAGAAAAAGAAGTAGCTGCACTCCAGCAGAAAAGATTCGGACCTAATGGCGAGCTGTTTAAGAAAAGACAAGAACTTCTTCAACCGATAATGAACAAAATGATTGAAGAAATACAAAAGATAGCTCAAGCTAAATCTTATGATATAGTTTTAGATAAAAGTAGTGGTAATACGGTGCTTTTCAGTAATCCTAGATTAAATATAAGTGAAGAAGTCATAAAAGCTATGGGTAATTAGATTAATTACTTATTATTGCAATAAAAATATTAATAATCAATTTTATAAACAAACAAATGAAAAAACAAATTTTAATTTTATTGGCTGGTTTTATAACAATTACAGCGAGTGCACAGGTGAAAACAGCTACTGTCAATTCGAATGAATTAGTAATGAGTATGCCTGAGACTAAAGCATTGCAAGCGAAAATACAGGAGAAAAGCGCTGAATTAAGTAAGCAATTAGAAACAATGTATAAGCAATATGAAACCAAAATGGCTGAGTTAAAAGGTATTAATCCTCAAAAAATGACTGCAATAGAAGAAGCTAAGGTGGCGGAATTACAGGATTTGCAAAAGAGAATTGAAAAATTCGAGCAGTCTGCTCAGAAAGAAGTACAGCAAATGGAACAAACACTTTCAGTCCCAATCCTTGAGAAGGCTAAGAAAATGATAGAGGTCGTAGCAACAGAAAGAGGCTATAGTCATGTATTTGATGTGTCTGCTGGTGGTATGATCGTGTTTCCTAAAGGAGACGATATCACTGATGCTTCAAAGACTAAGATGGGTATTCCTTTAACTCCAGCTGCAAATGCGAATACTGCAATACCTGCAATAGGAGGTAAAAAATAATTTTAATATTTCCTTTTGAGCTCTCGGAGTATAGGAATTTTTGATAGTGGTATTGGCGGCCTTACGGTCGCCAATGCTATTTCTAGTCTCTTACCAAATGAGCATCTAGTTTATTTTGGAGACTCAGAGCACATGCCGTATGGTGAGAAATCCCCAGAGTTGATTCAAGAATTTGCTACTAAAATTACTCAATACCTTATCGAAGAGAAAGAATGTAAAGCAGTTGTCATAGCATGCAATACAGCATCGGCTGTCGCTTATAATCATTTGAAACTTCTTTATGAAGGACAAGTTCCGATTATTAATGTTATAGACCCAATGATAGAGCTTATTGTAGACTCCTTATACAAAAAAATAGGTATTATAGCTACTCGAGGAACAGTGGACTCTAATATATATCAAGATAAACTTCAACGCAGAGCTCCCAGTCAAGATTATACAGTTATGGCTACTCCACTATTAGCATCTATGATTGAAGAGAATTTTATTCATGATGAAATCTCATCCACTATCATAAGTAAATATTTGAGTGACTCAAAGCTGGCAGGTATTGATGCTCTTGTTTTAGCATGCACTCATTATCCGCTTATAGCGGCTGATATATCTGAGTATTATCATCATAAAGTCAAGCTTCTATTATCAGGTCCTGTAGTGGCAGAAAAGTTAAAAGTCATTTTAGCTAAGGAAGAACTTCTAAGCCAAAACAGGGAAAAAGAAAATGACTATATTGTCTCTGATTTAACCAAAAATTTTGAAAAATCAGCCGAAAAATTCTTTGGTACAAAGATTAGCCTAAAAGAAGTGAAGCTTTAATCTAATATTCAATATTTTTGTATTACACTATTAAATTATATTTTTACTAAAATAAAACATAAAAAAATGAAGAGAATACTATTTGCTTTTTTGACCATTATTTTAACAAATTGCAATGCAATTGGTGGAGATGATTATGTAATCAATGGCAAACTTAATAATACTGCCGCTCAATCTATATATTTAGAGCGTATCTCTCATACAGAGATTAAGATGATAGATAGTTCTATCCTAAAGAATGGACTATTCACATTGAAAGGGCCAATTGAAGGTCTTGGTTTTTATCGTTTGAGAATACGAGCGAATAATCCACAAGGTGAATTATTTTGGTTTCTAAGTCTCAATAAGAAAGAACTAGTTCAAGCAACATTAGATGAAAAGAATCCTGTGAGCTATACTATCACAAGCAATGAAGCTCAGAAAGAATTCCAAGACTTGTTGAAAAATTTCGGAGCGCATCAAGCTGATATCGGGCAGTTATATCAGCAGTATAATGCCCTCTCTCAAAAGGATCCAAACTCAAAAGAGTCAGAGGAAATAGGGATGCAGATTAATAGCAAGAATGATAATTTCAATAAATATATCACTGGGGTGATTCAAACATCAAAGAACTTGATGACGAAATATTACTTATATTCAGTCATGCTGCAGCAGTTTCAGAATCAAGCAGTCCCTGAGCAATTGACACAGGATATCAGACTATATGCTGATAAGATGACTAAAGAATTGCCAAACTCACAATATACTAAAGATTTTCAAGCGATTATTAATAATCTGGATATGCAAAAGAAAATGGCTGAATCCAAAATTAAATTGGATATTGGTTCTTTAGCTCCTGATATAGACTTAGTAAAAGATGATGGTTCAAAGGTGAAGTTATCTTCATTCAAAGGAAAAATTGTATTAATGGACTTCTGGGCAAGCTGGTGTAGACCATGCAGAATGGAAAATCCAAATGTGGTGGCGGCCTATAATAAATACAAAGATAGAGGTTTAGTCATATTGAGTATTTCACAAGACCAAGATTTGGTAAAATGGAAAGCTGCAATAGGTCAGGATGGATTGATTTGGAAAACACATTTTTCAGATAACATGGCAGGCGGCGTAGCTTCTTCTACCTACGATGTCAGTTATATTCCTAAGACATACCTTATCGATAAATTAGGTAAAATAGCAGCAAAAGATCTTCGTGGTGCTGCATTGGATGCTGAAATAGAAAAATTGATAAAGTAGAATTTAATTTACATGAAAGGAATAATTCTGGCAGGTGGTAGTGGTACAAGATTGTATCCGATAACTTATGCTATTAGTAAGCAGATCATGCCTATCTACGATAAGCCCATGATTTATTATCCTCTATCCACACTATTACTCAGTGGTATACGAGAGATATTAATTATTTCTACCCCTTATGATTTACCTCAGTTCGAAAGATTATTGGGAGATGGAAGTCAGATTGGGTGTAAATTTTCCTATGCTGTTCAGGAAATTCCGAATGGATTAGCTCAAGCTTTTGTTATTGGGGAGAAATTTATAGGCAATGATAAATGTGCCTTAATACTTGGAGATAATATTTTCTATGGTTCCGGTCTTGGAAAATTGCTTGAAAAGAATAATGATCCAGACGGAGGTATCATATATGCCTATAGAGTTTCAGATCCAGAGAGATATGGCGTCGTAGAATTTGATGAGAATAAAAAAGCGATTAGTCTGGAAGAAAAGCCTTCCTCTCCCAAGTCTAATTATGCCGTACCGGGGCTTTATTTTTATGATAACTCAGTGGTAGAGTTCGCTAAAAATTTAAAGCCGGGACCCAGAGGAGAGTACGAGATTACTGATTTAAATAGAATCTATCTAGAAAATGATAAGCTAAATGTCAGTATATTGGAGAGAGGCACTGCCTGGCTGGATACCGGTACGCATGAATCTTTGATGCAGGCTTCTCAATTTGTGCAGGTAATAGAAAATCGTCAAGGATTTAAAATTGGTTGTATAGAGGAGATAGCTTATAGAAAAGGTTTTATCGATAGATCTCAGCTTTTGAAAATAGCAGAGCCTCTAAGAAAAAGTGGGTATGGACAGTATTTATTAGATGTAGCAAATGAGAAATTTTAAGTTCATGCCAACCTCTGAAAATCAAAGTAAGCATTATAAAAGGACAATATTAGTGACTGGCGCTGCTGGTCAAGTAGGTAGTTGTCTAGTAGACAAGTTAATAGAAGATAGTGAAAACTTCATCGTAGCTGTAGATAATTTACTGACAGGAACTAGGCAGAATTTACCTAATAATTCCCCCACAAATTATAAGTTTATTGTGTGCGACGTTAATGATAAAAAGCAGATATCTGCTGTCATGACCTCTTTTCAGTTTGATTTTGTATTTCACTATGCTGCAGTGGTAGGTGTGAAAAGAACAATAGATAACCCCATAATGGTATTAAATGATATTAAAGGAATAGAATCTATTTTGATGTTATCTGTATCTACTGGGGTAAAGAGAATTTATTTCTCTTCTAGCAGCGAAGTATATGGAGAGCCATTTGAGCATCCTCAGCATGAGAAAACTACTCCATTGAACTCCAGACTGCCCTACGCTATAGTTAAAAATATTGCAGAGGCTTATCTAAGAAGTTATAATAAAGAGTTTGGATTGGAATATACTGTATTCAGATTTTTCAATACCTATGGACCTAAGCAGAGCAAGGATTTCGTGGTGAAGAAATTTATGCATGCTGCCTTGTTAGAAGAACCATTAACTATATATGGAGACGGTTCCCAGTCGCGCACTCTTTGTTATATAGATGACAATATTCAGGCTACAGTCAATTGTCTTTATAAAAATTTATTCATTAATGACACTATCAATATTGGAAATTCCAATGAAATTTCTATGTTAGATTTAGCCAAGCTCATTATTAAATTGACGAATTCAAAATCAGACATTGTTCACCTCCCTGCTTTAGAAGAAGGAGATATGACTCGCAGATGCCCAGATATCTCTAACATGTTGGTGGCATTAGGCCGCGAATTGACTGCTTTAGAAGAGGGAATTGAGAAGTTAAAAATTTACTACTAGTCTTTTTGAGTTGAATTCTAAGCGTTTGCTTTACTGACGTTTTTATTCCAATACTACTATCTCTACTCGTCTATTTTTTGCTCTACCATGCTCGCTTTCATTGTTAGCCAGTGGATTGTCATAGTTGTTTCCTATATAATTGATTCGGTCTTCTTCCACGCCGTTTTCGAGCAATAATTTTTTAACTGTTTTGGCCCGTTGTTCGGATAATTTTTGATTATAGTCTATTGTTCCTATATTATCAGTATAACCTAAAAGGTGCACTCGATAATCTTTATTCTTATTAAGATATATAGCGAGCTCTCTCACATCTATTTGACTTGAATCAGGAATATCAAATTTGTTATATTCAAAATTTATATTTGTGATTTCAAATTTTTCTTCAATTTGCTTCGGGGAATCGATGGTGATTGGAGTGATTAGTTTTAACTGAAATAGACTATCAAAATTGATTTTCCCTCTCAAATTTTCATAGTTTTTAAAATAAGGAGCTTTCGGGTTTTTCTGCGCAGTAAAAGATTGATGTTCGAGAAATACACCGCTATCAAACATAGGGTCTCCAATATCTCCAATGGCTATTTTCATATGATATACCTTATAGGGTGTTAAAAAGCAATTAGCAGTTAATTTTCGAGTCAGTCCGTCAAACTCAATATTATTAAAGAGTTCATCATTGAGCGTCTTTCGTTCGAGATCGTCTACCGAAAAATCTTTCGACTTATCTCCGAAAAGTCTAACGATAATATCCTTAATAAAAGGCTCTCTTGGCTCTAGGTCGTCCAAAACGTCTTTCTTAATATTGGAATTGACAAAGCATGCATTATTTATAAAATATTGGTTGTTTCTTAAGTGATTTACATTATTAATAGTTACAGGTATCCTAGTTTCAGGTATGAGGGCTAAGTTTTTATAAAAATTCCCATCTCCTGTAATGATAAATCCAAACACATCATTAAATCGACTACCGACATACTCTTTATATTCCTCAGAAGCAAAAATATAATTAAATTTTATTTCATTTTCAAGTGGAATAAAATCAAATTCTAAATAAACTTGATCGCAGACTTTGCCTCTTGATAATTTTCCTAAATCTCTATCGCCTTTAAACCTATATTTATTGTCCCAGGCTAGACCACTGGTCCCAGGCGTTTTATTTCCCCCGCCTAAGGTATTCAAATTTCCTGTGGTAAATACAATTCCTTCCTTAATTTCAAATGAATCTACCTGGATATTAAACCTGCCTAAAGATGATTTGAGTCCTCGAAATTTTAGATTGTTTATTTTGACATTGGTAGTATCCAGTATATGGAGGAGATACTGCAAGGGTTTAAGACTAGTATCAATCTTTACCTTTTTCTGGGCATGTAGGCTCAGGTGAATGATGGTAATCAAAATTAGGAAACTATATTTCATAGAGTAGTTTTTTGTTTTTACACAGCTACTTCGGCTTTGATTTTTGGGTGAAATTGGTAGTCTCTAATTTCGATATCTTCATATTCAAAATCAAAAATAGAGTCTATTTTTCTACGAAAATGAAGACTCGGAAGTGGCAATGGCTCCCGCGACAGCTGAAGCTTAGCCTGATCTATATGGTTGTGATATAAATGGACATCTCCGAAAGTATGCACAAAGTCGCCTAGTTTTAAATTTAAGACATGTGCAATCATATACGTGAAAAGTGAATATGAAGCTATATTGAAAGGTACCCCGAGAAATACATCAGCACTGCGCTGATATAACTGACAGCTGAGTTTTCCATCTGCTATGTAGAATTGAAATAAACAATGGCAAGGAGGTAAAGCCATATTACCTATCTCGGTTGGGTTCCAAGCACTGACTATATGTCGCCTTGAATCCGGATTATTCTTTAGCTGCGTCATCAGATCTACTATCTGGTCCACCTTGAAGCCATTGAGTCCTTCCCAGTGCCTCCATTGACGACCGTATACAGGACCTAGCTCTCCCCATTTATCTGCAAAATCGCTATCTTCTTTTATTTTTTTAGCAAATTCCTTGATAGTCTCGCCTTGATAAGTCTCACTTTTCTTGAATTTCTCAAAAGGCCAATCATTCCATATCCCTACACCATTATCTATCAAATATTTTATGTTGGTCTCTCCCTTAAGAAACCACAGTAATTCGTATATGATTGATTTCAAATGTAATTCCTTGGTTGTCACTAGAGGGAAGCCCTCATTGAGATTAAATCGCATTTGATAGCCAAATAGACTTCGCGTCCCTACACCAGTTCTGTCACTTTTATCCGTGCCATCCTGAAGGATTTTGTCTAGTAAATCTAAGTATGTTCGCATTTATTCAGTGTCTTTGAACACAAAAATACTTTTATGGTTTAAAATCATTAGAACAGTCATCCACATACTGTCGAAATGTTGTGGCTTAATTTGTATACCTATTGAGTTGGCTCAATTTAGCAAATCTTAGCGTGAATTCAGCGAGATACTCTTTATATTTGCCCAAAAGTAATTATATCCATGATACTAGATGTTGTCATCCCTAATGTAGCAGAATCTATCACTGAAGTCACCCTAGGTACCTGGCTGGTCAAGGATGGTGATTATGTAATTATAGATCAACCTTTATGTGAAGTAGAGACTGATAAAGCCTCTCAAGAACTTATTGCTGAAAAAGCTGGTCAAATAAAACTCTTAGTATCTGAAGGAGATGATGTCAAAGTTGGTGGATTGATAGCTAAAATAGATACCAGTGCCGCTGCCCCAGCCAAGAACTCAGCAGATGAAACGAAACAGGATACTGCACAGCAGCAAAAAGAGGTTAAATCCGAGAAAATAATAGATACTATTCCTCAGGTTAAACACTATGCCAGCTCGACTCCTTCGCCTTCTGCGCAGAAGATGATAGTGGAGAATAACTTAGATGTTTTTCAAATATCAGGCACAGGAAAAGATGATCGAATTACCAAAGAAGATGTGATCTTAGCCATAAAAAATGGCACGAGTAGTATTCAAGATGGCTTTAAAGTGTTTTCAAAATCGCAAGCCATTTATAGCAGAGATGAGGAGGTAAAGAAGATGCCTAGGATAAGAAAAGTAATCTCTGAGAGACTGGTCTATGCGAAAAATAGCACCGCTATGCTCACTACCTTTAATGAGGTCAATATGCAGCCTATAATGGATATTAGAGCTAAGTATAAGGATAAATTTAAAGAAACACATGGAATCAACCTAGGATTTATGAGCTTCTTCACTAAGGCATGCAGCCTAGCTCTCATGAAGTATCCTGAGGTTAATGCGTATATAGATGTCGAAAAAGGTGAACTTATTTATCATAATTATGCAGATATATCTATAGCAGTATCTACACCTAAGGGTCTTGTAGTGCCAGTGATACGCAATGCTGAGAGCCTTACCATGGATGGTATAGAAAAAGTGGTGGCACATTTAGCAGCTAAAGGTAGAGATGGTAATCTCTCTATGGAAGATATGGATGGAGGCACATTTACTATCACTAATGGAGGAGTTTTTGGTTCACTCATGAGCACTCCGATAATAAATCCACCCCAATCAGCTATACTAGGCATGCATAAAATACAAGATAGAGCTATGGTTGAGACTGGACAAATAGTGATAAGACCTATGATGTATGTGGCCCTCAGCTATGATCATAGAATCATAGATGGCAAGGAGAGTGTAGGATTTTTAGTTACTGTCAAAGATTTTCTTGAAAATCCAGAAAAAATGCTCATAGGTTCCGACCCTGTGGAGGCATTGTTAATGCTTTAGGATAGTTATGAATATCCGATTTATACAAATATTCGGAGTAATTTCCTTTTTGTTCTATATTCTTTTAGCGCTAGTCCTATACATGGAAAGAGTTTCTATGATAGATTCTGCTTTTCAATTGTTTAGTATAGTTCAATCAGAAAATTTAACGATTCAAGTAAATCGTTATCTAGCTTTTTTTACACAGATTTTTCCTTTAATTGGAGTCAAATTAAATTTTTCTCTTGAAATAATTGCTCGGATTTATTCTGCTTCATTTCCTATAGTATATGGGATTTGTTATGTATTCATTGCATTCGTATTTAAGGATAAAAAAAATGCTATTTTATTTTTAATATATCACTTTCTTATCATTGGGCATTCTTTTTATTGGCCACAGTGTGAATTAGTTCAGGGCATTTCATGGTTCATAGTTTATGTTTCATTTTTGGAATGGCAGCTTGTCAATTCAAAGAAATTCTATTATTTATGCTTCCTTAATCTGGTATTTGTTGTTTCCTTAGTTTTTATGCACCCATTAATCTTATTAATTTTCTCATTTTATTTTTTCATTTTAATTGTTGAAAAATCAGAATACAGAGGACAATATATTTTACAGATTGCCCTCTTCATAGTTATCTCATTGTTAAAAAAGATATTCTTTGAAAATGGATATGATAATTTGTTTAACGATAAGTTAATTCATTTTTTCAATGACTTTTCTCAAGCGAGAAAAGGTTTAAAAATCTCAGTTATTTATAATAAGTTTATTCTAAATTTCAAATTTCTAGTATGCGCTTTTATCCTGACAATAGGATATTTAATCTACTCCAAAAGATTTATTCTATCTGCTATCTTAGTTGTTTATTCTGTTAGCTTGATTCTACTAATATACATCGGATACGGTATGAATATGGATTTATTCTATTCGGAGATCCAGTATAATCTAATTGTTTTTTTCATAGGTTGCATATTCGTTTTCTGTCTTTCATTTAACTTGAATAAAAATTATCATATAAGTTTTCTGATTCTCATGTTTCTGGCTTTCAACTATAGGGTTATAGATCTCTCGCATCAGTATGCCGCAAGAGTATACTACTTAAAAGAATTAATCAAGGAATATCACGGGCAAAAGGTTATTAAGATAGCCAATCAAAATGACTATAAAAATCTCAAATTATTTTGGAGTTCTTCTTTTGAAACATGGCTGATTTCTACTATTATAAATGGAAAATCTAGTTCAATCATTATAGTCGATGATGTTGGTAAATATAATAAAGACTTAGGGAAAACTAATAAATGGATAACAATGTGGACAACAATTTGTTATGATAGTTTAAATCGTAGGTACTTCAAGTTTAGTGATACAGGAACGTATATCATAAAGTAAATTACATTGAATTAAGTGCAATTATTTATTTTTACCTAATTGTATACATTCGCAGATTTAATATAGATAGAATAATGGAGAAGAAAAAATTATTAGAAGTTAAAAATCTAGTGACAACTTTTAAGACAGATGATGGTGAAGTTCGTGCGGTGAATGATATAAGCTTTACTCTATATCGTGGAGAAACGATTGGTATTGTTGGGGAATCAGGGAGTGGAAAGTCTGTAACCTCTCTTTCGATTATGCGTCTTATTCCCAATCCTCCAGGAAGAATAGAGTCTGGTGAAATTTTATATTATACGGGTGATGGCGATGTCATTGATATTACTAAATTGGAAGATAAAGATTTAAGAAGAATTCGGGGCAATGAAATATCGATGATTTTCCAAGAGCCTATGACTTCTTTGAATCCTGTCTATACATGCGGTGATCAAGTTGCAGAGGCCATTATCCTGCATCAGAATAAAACCAAGAAAGAAGCAGAAGATCTCACGTTAAAATTATTTGAGCAGGTTAAACTTCCTGACCCACGTCGCATTTTATCATCATACCCGCATCAGTTATCTGGGGGACAGAAGCAGCGTGTCATGATAGCAATGGCTATGAGCTGTAAACCAGGTATTTTGATAGCCGATGAGCCCACTACAGCTCTTGATGTGACTGTTCAGAAGACTATACTCAATCTGATGAATGATTTGAAGAGAGAGATTGAAGCTTCTATTATTTTTATTACGCACGATTTAGGTGTCATAGCGGAAATAGCAGACCGTGTGATAGTGATGTATAAAGGTAAAATAGTAGAGGAAGGCACTATTTTATCTATTTTTGAAAATCCACAGCACCCATACACTAAGGGTTTATTAGCATGCAGACCACCATTGACCAAGCGTCTTAAAGTTCTCCCTACTATCAATGACTTCATGCGTAAGGATGAGAATGGAAAGCTAATTGAAATCGAATCTGATTTAACTAAGGCCATAGAGCGAGTAGCAGTAACCGAAGAAGAAACTAAACTGAGAAGAAAAGAACTGGAAGCAGCTCCTAAGCTTTTAGAAGTTAAAGATTTAAAAGTATGGTTTCCTAATAAATTAGACTTTTTTGGCAATCCAACAGGCTATGTGAAAGCCGTGAATAATGTGAGCTTCAAAATGAATGAAGGTGAAACTTTGGGACTAGTAGGGGAGAGTGGTTGTGGAAAAACGACCTTAGGAAAAACTATCCTCAGACTAAATCCAGCGTATGGTGGAGAGATTATCTATAAAGGCAGAAATATTCTTGATTTATCAAAATCCGATTTGAAGGAATTGCGAAAAGAAATGCAAATAATTTTCCAAGATCCTTACTCCTCTCTCAATCCTAGAATGACAGTAGGAGACGCTATTTTGGAGCCAATGTCTGTGCATGGTATATATAATAATCCTAAAGAGAGAAAAGATAAGGTCTATGAATTGTTGGATAAGGTCAATCTAAATCCGGAACAGTTTAACCGCTATCCGCATGAATTTTCAGGTGGTCAGCGTCAGCGTATATGCATCGCCAGAGCCTTGGCATTAAATCCTAGTTTTATTATTTGTGATGAATCCGTATCAGCATTGGATGTCTCAGTGCAGGCACAAGTATTGAATTTATTGATTAAGCTGAGAGAGGAGTTTAAATTCTCTTACATTTTCATATCCCATGACCTTTCTGTTGTCAAGTTTATAAGTGATCGAATCGTCGTTATGAATAAAGGGGAAATAGAAGAGATAGGCTATGCAGATGATATTTATAATAATCCTACAAAAGAATACACGAAAGGTCTAATCAGTGCTATACCGAAGGGAGAGTTAGAAGATATAAAAAGAAAAATGAGCCAAGCTTCATAAGTTGATGTTAAATGATATCAAGACAGAAGACGACGTCAAGTTGTTTTCAGACATATTTTATAAGAAATTACTGGCAGATGAAAGTATCAATCATCTCTTTTTAGATTTGGATCTAGAAGAGCACATGCCAAGAATCTATAGCTTTTGGTCTACGATTTTGTTGGGAACTATGAGTTATAAGAGAAATATGATGGAAGCTCATCAGCATTTATCCCTGAAGAAAGAAGATTTTCCTGTATGGTTGAGACATTTTGAATCTACCCTGCGAGAAAATTTTGAAGGAGATAAAACTGATGAAGCAATTTCTAGGGCCAATACTGTGGCAATGACCATGCGGTATAAATTATTAGGAATTTAATTTTATATATGACAAGATTTGACGTTCCATTTTAGTATTCTTGTTCTCTAAATATGTTTTAATGTCAGATACTGTTATTTATTTTATTCTTCCACTTGCTTCCCTTATTATTGGTTTGTTTCTAGGTTATTTATATACCCAGCTGAAAACAAGTAAGAGTTCTAACCAGATGGAGTCGAATATTCTTATTTTAAATTCAGAATTAGAGCACTTAAAATCTGAGTTAAACCAATCTAAACAACTAGTAGATAGGTTAAGAAGTGAAAAGGATCAGATTTCGATTGCGCTAGCCCATAAGCAGACTGAAGGAGAGGGGTTAATGATCAAGTTGGCTGAACAAAAACAAGAGGTAGAAAAATTACAAGAGCGGTTCACAAAAGATTTCGAACTCTTAGCGAATAAGATTCTTGAGGAGAAATCTAATAAATTTGCCGAGCAGAATAAAGAGAATCTAAAAACAATATTATCGCCATTACAAGAGAAGATTCTGCTTTTTGAGAAGAAAGTGGAAGATACCCATAAGGAGAGTATAGGTTTTAATGCGGCACTCCACCAGCAGATAAGAGGTCTAAGAGAGGTTCACGAACAGATGAGTCGTGAGACTCTGAATCTTACGAAAGCACTGAAAGGAGATGCTAAAATGCAAGGAAACTGGGGTGAATTGATTTTAGAAAAAGTACTTGAAAAATCTGGCCTCGAAAAAGATCGAGAATACTTCGTCCAGAAGAGTTTTGATACAGCAGATGGAGCCAAGGTATTTCCAGATATAGTGATCAATCTGCCTGATGGGAAAAAGATGATAGTTGATTCTAAGGTATCCCTAGTTAGTTATGAGCGCTATATCAATGAAGAAGAAGATGCTGCCAAAGAAGAAATACTTTCTATGCATATTCAGTCTATTAAAAGACATATAGACCAGCTGAGTGAAAAAAATTATCAAGATCTCTATCAAATGGAGTCTCCAGATTTCGTGCTCATGTTTATTCCGATAGAGACGGCATTCTCTCTCGCTATTAATTCCGATACATCTCTCTATAATAAAGCGTTTGAAAAGAATATTGTCATCGTAACTCCTTCTACGCTTTTAGCCACTTTGCGCACAATAGATTCTATGTGGACCAATCAAAAGCAGCAAGAAAATGCTCTGGAAATTGCACGACAAGCTGGCGCACTTTATGATAAGTTTGAAGGATTCGTTACAGACTTGATACAAATTGGAAAGCGAATAGATGACTCTAAAAAGGAGTATACAGAGGCTATGAATAAGCTCGTGGATGGTCGTGGAAATATCATTCATAGCATAGAAAAATTAAAGAAAATGGGAGCTAAAGCTAAGAAGGCACTTCCAGAGAGTATTTTACGAAGAGCAGATATAGAGGATTCTGATTCAAATGTAGATATTTAAAAAAAACTAGAATATGAAGAATAAATTATCCCTTGTTTTCCAAATATTATTTAGCACTCTAATTCTAAAGTCACAAACACTTGCCTACTCTGATACGCTTATGTATTATGGTTCTCAATTGTATCAGGCTAAGGATCTCATACTGGCTAAAGAAAAGCTAGATAGTTGTATTTTATTAAACCTTAGAAATGATGAATGTAAATACTATAGAGCCAAGATAGAGTATGATATGAAGTCATACCAAAAGGCCTCAATTATGTTTAAAAATGTGCTAGCACTTCAAGAAAATGATGCAAGTAGTTGGCATATGCTAGGATTGTGCTTTACTAGTTTAAAGCATTATGATTCTGCAGAGTTTTGTTTCAAAAACGCTGTAAGACTGAACTCTAGACGATCGGAGTTTTACGCTAATTGGGGAAATAGTCAGTTTCTACGTGGCAACTTTGAGCATGCTGACCAGCTCTATGGCACAGCAATTCTTCTAGATGAAAAGCAGGCACAATATTATGTAAATAGAGCAGAAATTCGTGCTAAGCTGGGAAATAAAGAGGATGCTCAAGTTGATTTAAAACAAGCCCTATCTATTGATCCTTCTAATGCTATGGCGCAGAAAAATCTAGCTGAGCGGACAGGTTTTGATAAAAAATGGCTATTTTTTTTAGCTTTAGGTTTTGTACTTTTCTTTAGCTTTTTTTTATTTCTGAGAAGTAAAAAGCATTAAGATAGATTTTCTATAAGTATTGCTTGTTCCCTTTCCTATGAATTTCTATAAGCTCTGCTATAGAATCGTAGCTATTTTCTAAAAGATTATCTATTTCTTCAATATTTTTCCACTCTACTTTTTCTATATTTTCTTCTGCCTGTGGCTGGAGTTTCTGATTAGAGTCTGCAAACATAAGGAACCAATGATTGGATTTGAGGATATGTTTATTCTCAAGTAAATAAGTGTGATAGGTAACGGCTATTTTTTTTTCAAGCTTGGATATCTTGACACCACATTCTTCTTCTACTTCGCGTATGGCTCCTAGTTCAGTGGTTTCATTAGCTTCTATCTTACCTTTAGGTAAATCCCATTTTCCATTTCGAAAAATAAAAAGTATTTGATTCTTTTCATTTATGACTAGTCCTCCACCAGCATTGATGCAAGTGAAATTCTTCGTCAATTCTTTAAAAACCAAGTTAGTATCACTATGAAATACGATATGATTTTTTATGGATGAATCCATAATTTCACTTATCAAATCCAGTAACTTCCTAGGTTTAGTATAATTATAAACAACCGCCTTATTTTTACCTATTTTCTTAAAGGAAAAAGCACCTAAATCACTTAATATTCGCAGTGTATTCTCTCCAAATTTTATAGTATACACAGTTCTTCAATTAATCTTCGATAATCATCATTTTACTCTTTGTTACAGTGGGACTTTTTTTAAATTCAACTAATTCAGGATCAGGTTCTGATACGTTAGATGGTCTTGATTTTTTTGCATTCGGATAGTAGCTATGCTGTGGCGGTAAATAATTAGTAGGCGTCTGATCTGGGTCAAATCTATAGTTATAATCTCTTACACCATTTACATATCTTGTAACAAAAGAACCAGCTAAATTAAGTTTTCGCAATTCTTGTGATAAGAAAAATGCATCATTCGCATCTTGAAATCCAGTAATATCATACACCATTTTTTTATTAATCATACTCCCCGTAAGCATTTTAGGGATTGTTAATGCTTGAATAGACTTATTTTGGACACCGAGCTGAATTCGATATTCTTCACCCTTATTTTCAGATTTGGAGGTTGCTTTTGAAGATTCTTCTTTTTCAATTATGACAAATCTCAACCTGTTGACTTCTTCTCGTAGTTCTTCATTTACTCTTTTTAAACTATTTAACTCGTTTCTTAAAGCATTTATTGAATTAACTTTACTATCGTGAGCAGAAAGATTAATTACGAAAATGAAGATTAGAATTAACGGACTTATTTTTTTCATTTATTTTTTAGTTTTTAAACTCTGAGATAATTTGAAATATCAGTTGAAACACTTTATTGAACAAAGTTACGACAGTTTATATCAATTTGAAAAATAAAAAATCATACAATGATGTATAAAAACGCATACACATTCCTTATCTTTCTATCGATATTTTTTCGTAAATTGTTTCGGCATCAATCCCACATTCTAAGATATAGTTTCCATTAGGAAGTTGTTCTACCATTATTTCTAATGGATTCGTACTTTGTATAAATATTTTTTCCAGCATTGCCCTGCCTTCTAGATTATAAATAACAATTCTTCCAGATATTGGTTTACTTCTATTGATAAATTCAATAGTCAATTTATCCTTGACCGGGACAGGAAATAAGACTAAATGCTCATTATTAAAATTAGAAATACGGCTTGTTACAAAATTATATTCATTAGAACTCGCGAAGCATTTATTATTATCTAATGCTATTACCTTGTAATTGCCAGATTTATTTACCTCTGCATAGTATCGTTTTTCATTAGGTAGAAAGGTATTATCCCAATACCACTGGTAAGAAAGAAATCCAGTTTGCGTTATTAGGACATTAGCTATGTATTTGGATAGAGTAATTGTGCTTGGGCTAAATTTAACTAAATTGAGCGTGACTATACTATCACATCCTCCTGCATTTTTCAGCGTATCGGTATAAATTCCAGCTGCTTTTAAAAACTTTCCATTGAAGTTAAAACTATCATACGCGCAGATGGAGTCTGAAATATTTTTTACATACACCGTATCTTTAAATAAGACCATAGTTAAAAAACTATCACATCCTTTAGCATTGACTAGTGTATCAGTATAAGTACCACTTTGAGTTTGAAAGATTCCATTAAACCAAACGCCTGAATTGTGGCAGAATTTTTTGTATAGCGTCTTAGATGATGGAGGACTGTAGTTGAGTTTAAGAATAATCAAACTATCACAATTATTAATGGATTTTAGACTGTCTGTATAGGTGCCTGGTAGAGAGATGAATCCGCCTTTGAAAAATACAGAATTCCCTATGCAAACACTGGTATCTATGGTTCTAGAATAGGTAGGGTAAACAGTTAGATTTAAAGTGACAACACTATCGCACCCATTAGCATTTAAGGTTGTATATTTATAGATGCCAGAAGCGGTGCGGAGTATGCTGCCGAATAAGTAGGCACCCCCTTGACATATCGATGCAGAAAAGCTAAAACTATAAGTATCTCTAGAGGTATAATTTAATGTAATAAAACTATCACAGCCGTATTGGTTAGTTAATGTATCTCTGTATATACCACTGATATTGCGAAAAGAATCATTGAAAAAGTATGGATTATTTTTGCACTGAGATAGGGTGAAACTATAAAATGATGGATTCCGAACGATAAGATTTAAAGTAATAAAGCTGTCACAGGCTTGGCTATTGACCAATGTATCTAGAAATGTACCACTTACCTTTCTATAAACCCCATTGAATAGGATAGAATCGCCTGTGCAGATTTCTTGATTATAACTAAACGAGCTCGTAGTCTTCAAAGTGAGGTTCAGTGTTAGAAAGCTATCACAGCCTCTACTATTTACTAGAGTGTCTAGATACATTCCCGCAGTGGTGCGATTCAATCCATTGAAAAAATAACTCGAGTTTGAGCAAATGGATTGATTGAAGCTGAATGTCGAAATAGCCTTTACAAATAGGTTTAGCGTTATTATACTATCACAGTTTTTGCTGTTGAGCAATGTATCGTAATAGTTGCCACTTACATTCAGATTTTTTCCATCGAAAGAATAAACTTGATTAGAGCAGATGGTGTCAGAAATAGTTCTATATGTTCTAAGATTTACTGTCAGTGTGAGAGTTACTATTGAATCACATCCTAAACTGTTTACAAGCGTGTCTCGATATATTCCTGCTGTCGTCCTTGGTATTCCTTTAAATACATAAGATTGATTGTCACATAAAGTAACAGGGAGATTCGTAAATGATAAGGCTTTGATCGTTAGATTTAAAATAATAAAACTATCGCAACCTACACTATTGACTAAGGTGTCTCTATATGTGCCAGTGGTCGTTCGATTCTGTCCTTTGAACCAATAGGATAGCCCGCTGCATATAGCGGTATCAATCGTTTTGGTGCTATTCGCTTTTACAGTCAGGTTTAACGTGATAAAACTATCACAGCCCCTCGTATTTACTAATGTGTCTAAATAAGCGCCTGAGGTAGTCCGCCAGGCTCCGTTAAAGAAGTAAGGGTTTTTAGGACAGATAGAGGAATCAATTGTTCTGGTAGTCGTCGATTTTATCGATAAATGCAAATAAATAAAGCTATCACAACTATTGGCCGCTACCAAGGTGTCCTTATAAATGCCCGCTGTGCTTCTAGGCAGTCCATTAAAAAATAAGGATTGATTGGAGCAGATGGTATCATATCGATTGAAACTACTCGTATCTTTCATCGTCAGATTGAGCGTAATAATACTATCGCAGCCTTTACTGCTTGCTAGCGTATCTATTATTGTACCCGTCGTACTTCTCGCTTGACTTTTGAAAAAATAGGTCTGCGGTCGACAGAGTTGAATATTGAGCGTAGTGAACTTCTTAGGATGCACGAAAAACCGGATTGGCAAACTCCAAGCGGAGTCGTAGAGCAATCCTACAGCATTACTGATCATTAGGCACTTGACACTATCTCCTGTTGAGAAACCTCCGCTTTTATAACTTATTGTCGTATCTACTAGTACGTTATTTCTAAACCATCTATATTTCGGGTTCGTACCTCCATTGACGTCTGTTCTGGTAAATATGATACTATCTCCTTGGCAGATCGTATCTCCTTTATTGCTAAATATTTCTACATACGGAATAGGGTCTTCTGACATTTTGACTAGATAGACATCTTCTGCACCACCATAGGTATTCTGATGCCCTCCAGATGAGATGAGCGTGCTGGAAAGGGTAACGCCTGAATAATATATATTCCCAAATCCATCAGGCACACTCGAATAGAGATAATCATCATTGGTGCCACCATAGTAGGTTCCCCAGAATCTGCTGCCACTAGGGTTAAATTTAGCAACAAACCCCTCTATATTGCCACCGAATACATTTTTAATACCAGCAAATGCAATGGCATTGCTCGAGAGCGTATAGCCTGTGAGATAGACATTGTTAAATTTATCGGTAATGCAATGTGGCCCATAATCACCGTTAGATCCGCCATAGTAGGTGCCCCATAGTCTCGAGCCACTCGTATTAAATTTTACTAAATAGGCGTCATTCACGCCTCCAAAGGAATTTTGAAATCCTCCACTAGCTATCGAACTGGTAGAATAAGTGAAGCCAGATAAATATACATTGAGTAAAGTATCTACACAGACTGAATTGCCAAAGTCAGCAGACGAACCTCCATAATAGGTCCCCCATTGTCTAGTGCCATTCGGATTGAACTTCGCTAGAAAACCATCCCGTCCACTATTTTTTGTATTTTGAAATCCAGAGCCAGAGATATTGGTTGTAGACTGAGTTGTGCCGCAAAGAAAGACGCTACCTTGCTTATCTATTGCGCATTGCGCGCCCTCATCGAAGTTAGTCCCGCCATAGTAGGTTCCCCATTGGCGGGTTCCACTTGCATTAAATTTGACCAAATAAGCATCGGTCAGGTTACCAAATGTATTTTGAAATCCTCCTGTCGCAAAGATATTATTGTTCGATTCCGTTGTTCCAGCCATATACACATTGAGCCCAGTATCCGTAGCGCAGGTAGTATGATCTTCATGATTGCTACCACCATAGTAGGTCGCCCATTGGCGGGTGCCTGAAGCATTAAACTTGACTAGAAAACCATCTCGGTCACCACCATGCGTATTCTGATGACCCCCTGAGGCCATACTCGCTGTCGAGAGTGTTGTCCCACAGAGATAGACATTATTGTTTTTATCTACATAGCAGTAGGTGCCTCTATCATCATCCGAACCTCCATAATAGGTCGCCCATTGGCGTACTCCAGAGGAATTGAACTTGACTAAGAAGGCATCATTTAAACCACCCCCATAGGAAGTCTGATGACCTCCAGAAGCTATCGTAGTAGTCGAAGCTGTGTGGCCACATAAGTACACAAATCCAGAACCATCTATAGTCGTGAATCCACCCCTCTCCAGTGCACTACCACCATAGTAGGTCGCCCACTGCAGCAGCGGGTCTATTCTCAAGGTTTTTGATGGGTCGTAGCTCCCAAGTCGAAAACTTAAAATGTCATTGTCCAATTCAAAAGCAGATTCTATAGGAATCGTCTGATCTTGATAACTTATAGGCTTAGCCTCCGTAATTTTTCCGAGAGAATTAACCAATTGCAAATTCCCCTGTTTATCTATATTCAGTTGTTCTGCCCATTTTACTTTCAATTTAATAAGGTCAGGATTCCCCCCTGGATGCACGATAAAATCGTATTTTAAAACTCCCTCTCCTTTGGAGTGGGCTGGGGTGAGGTAAATCACCCAGTCGATGTTTGCATAGATATTCTTATACGTAACT
>Ga0208082_1000007_pt1 | contig 69643 bp, 55 predicted proteins | sample LakMenE09Jun09ns_FD_150683 | JGI IMG/M metagenome (GOLD analysis project Ga0208082, IMG submission 150683) | Freshwater microbial communities from Lake Mendota, WI - 09JUN2009 deep hole epilimnion ns (SPAdes) | ecosystem: Environmental > Aquatic > Freshwater > Lake > Epilimnion/Euphotic zone ... | reverse complement strand
ATGTATTTAAATCTATCTCATACACTTCGTCAAAATATTTCTTAGGGTCAGCATAGCACTCTGGGTCAGCATTCAAATGCGCTTTGATTCCATTGGCTAAATCTGCCACATCTGCTCTTCCTGTCGCTCTCAAATATCTATCCATAGACTCGTCATAGCCGAAGGTCGTCGTCGTGGCTCCGATTTCAGCACCCATGTTGGCTATAGTTCCTTTACCAGTACAGGACATATTATCCGCCCCTTCACCGAAATACTCTACAATAGCTCCTGTACCACCTTTTACAGTGAGGATTCCAGCTACTTTCAAGATCACATCTTTTGCAGAACACCAGCCATTTAATTTTCCTGTCAATTTAATGCCTATCAATTTAGGCCATTTGAGCTCCCAAGGAAGTCCTGCCATGACATCGACTGCATCGGCACCACCGACTCCAATAGCCACCATTCCTAGTCCACCTGCATTCACGGTATGTGAATCCGTGCCTATCATCATGCCTCCAGGAAATGCATAATTTTCTAAAACAATCTGGTGAATAATTCCTGCACCAGGTTTCCAAAATCCAATGCCGTATTTGTTCGATACAGAAGCTAGAAAATCAAAAACTTCTTTGCTTTCTGTATTGGCAAATTCTAAATCTGCAGCTGAACCCACCTTAGCTTGAATCAAGTGATCACAATGCACAGTGCTAGGCACAGCTACTTTGCTTCTACCACTGGTCATAAATTGCAATAAAGCCATCTGCGCGGTAGCATCTTGCATAGCCACTCTATCTGGAGTGAAATCTACATAGGCGCCTCCACGAGCGAAATCTTCAATCTTCTGATCTGTATGTAAGTGTGCGAAAAGAATTTTTTCAGAAAGGGTAAGAGGACGATGGACTACCGCTCTTGCTTTGTCAATTTTTGCACCGAAAGTTTCATAAACTTTTTTGATCATGTCGATATCGAAGGCCATGGGTTAAATATATTTTAATGTTAAATGATAATCTTAAACGAATTAGTTATTATTCGCAAATATACTAAAATATACCTTATCTAGACTATAGATGGCATTCAATTATTATATATTTAGAATTTTTAATAGTCTATATATATGCACCATTGCCATTTTCTCTAATCTGTTCTTAGCTTTATCCCAATAAAAAAAGATCGAGGCATATTAGGTCCATAGATATAGTTGCTATCTCTATTTTTACCTAAATCAAAATCATTTTGATATTCATTAAGAATATTTTTCATACCCGCAAACAATTCTATATCATGCTTGAATTTAGACAAACAAAGGGTATACGAAAGCTTACAGTTGAGCTCAGAAAATGACTTAGTCACTACCATTTGATCCTGAGTGAAATTAATAGCCCCTCCAAAGTGTGCTATCTCCATAATGCCGGTGTATACATAGTTTAGATTAAAACTCCATATCTTATCTGGTGTGAAACTAATATTAGCGAATCCATAGCTATTGGGCGTTCTCAAAAACAATCGCCTCGGCTCCACGCCTTGTATATATTCTACTGGATTTTCAAATTCACTATTCTGCAGAGTCACCCCTGTTTCGACTTGTATCTTGCGGTTATAGTTGGCTCGTAACTCTAGGGTAAATCCTTTGACTGTGGCGCTTTGGCCATTTCTCTTTTCAAATAGTTCGCCGAAACTATCTTGCCCTAAATTTTCTAGTATGAAGGCATTCTGAAGCTTTGTATAAAATGATTCGAGTGTGAATCCAGCGATAACTTTATTCCATACCTTATCATAATTTACCGAAGCACTGATACTCTGCGACCGTTCTTCTTTTAGATTAGGATCTAGTCTGACTCTAGAGACTCCTCCACCCGCAAATGCAATATGCAAATCTGTATCAAAGGCCTGAGGAGCTCTAAATCCAGTGCCATAGCTCAATCTAAACTGGGTACTCGAATTGGATTTATACAATAAGGCTACCCTAGGATTGAAAACGAGGTTTTCGATAAGGTTGTGCTTATCCATTCGCACACCGGACAATATATTTAACTTATCGGAGATATCCCAGTCACTTTGCACGAAGGAACCCCAATTTTTCGTATGCTGATCTACCTTATATCTATAGCTGGCTATTTCATCTTGGACCTCGTCAGATATATACTCCGAGCCAAGGGTTATGACATGCCTTCGCTTAAACAGATTGGCAAGGTCATGATTGAGCTGAAGACCTCCTTGCCATGTCGTCGTATTAGAGAGACCATAGGGTGGATTCTCAAGGTGTGATTTGATTTCGTCTGCAGAGTCTGGGTATATCCCCGTATAATGGTCTCTTTTCGTATTCTGAAGCGCTGTATATAAGATTAGAGAGGTCTTATCTTGGTTGAAATTGAGTTGATAGTCTGCACTCGCCATCCATATCCTATGGGTTCGTTCTTCAGACTGTTGTCTCAGATAGGCGGATTTATCTGCCATCTCACCGCCGAGGCGGTATTCCTCCAAATGGCTAAGAGAAAACTCTATTTTTTGATTCTGACCTAATTTTAAAAATGAAGTAAGTCCCAATGATGTCAGGTCAAGTTTTGGTAGTTCGGAAAAATTATCTCGATTAGCATCAAAGAAATCTCGATTCCGTTTATTGAAAAAAAACGTAACCCCCGCATTATGGCTATCGCTCACTAGGGTAGCATTTCCTGTGATATTGAAATCATTTGATGTGCCATCAATACTTTGTAAAAATGAGCCAAACTCATATCCACTCTTTTTAGGCAATTTTGTAATGACATTGACCGTACCGCCTATAGCACTAGAACCGTAGAGCGAAGAACCCCCTCCTCGGATGACCTCTATTTTCTCTATCATATTGACAGGTAACTGCTCCATGCCATAAAGACTCATCAGCGGACTGAAAATAGGTCTACCATTTATTAAGATTTGCGAATAGCCGCCTTGCAGTCCATTCATTCTAAGCTGAGTATAATTGCAGGTTTGACAATTAGTTTCTACCCGAAGACCTGGTTGAAATTTCAAACCTTCAGACAGATTACATACTTGAAGATTGTTCAGTGTTTTGCTATCCAGAATATTGACTATAACCGCACTTTCCGTCTTGCGCTTAAAAGTTTTAGTACCCGTGATGACTACTTCGGAAATAAACTTATTCTTAGTGTTTTTAGTCGAATCTTGACTAGCTACATCTGATTGAGCAAGCACAAAATTTGACACAAAAATAAATAATAACAAACTCCACTTTATTTGCCAATACATTATTATTGTTTGTAGATTGCAGAAGTTAAAACCAAGACTAATTCTAGTGCATTTAAAACTAGAAGAGAAATAGTTATTCGATGCTATCACATTACAGTGCAGACCTCACCGCTGCTATCACCTTGGTAGGATTAGGGAGATAAGCTTCTACTAAATTAGGAGCGTAGTGCATAGAACTATCTGCTCCTGTCACACGCTTAATAGGGGCATCTAAGTAATCAAAGGCATGACGCTGAACTTGGAACGTGATTTCAGAAGCTATACTTCCGAATGGCCAGCTCTCTTCAACAATCACCAAGCGGTTGGTCTTTTTTACAGAATTTACTATAGTATCTATGTCCAAGGGTCTAATGGTTCTCAAATCAATAACCTCACACTGCACTCCATCTTTAGCTAGCTCATCAGCTGCAGACAGCGCTACTTTCATCATTTTGCTAAATGAGACAATAGTACAATCTGTTCCTTCTCTTTTTACTTCTGCTTTGCCTATAGGGATATAATACTCTTCCTCTGGAATTTCACAGTTATCGCTATACATCATCTCACTCTCCATAAATACAATCGGATCTGGATCTTGAATAGCAGATTTCAATAAACCTTTGGCATCATATCCGTTAGAAGGAGATATGACTTTCAGTCCCGGTATACTAGCATACATGCTCTCAAATGCCATACTATGCTGCGCTCCCAGCTGACCTGCACTACCATTCGGCCCTCTAAATACAATAGGATTAGAAAATTCTCCTGCACTCATAGATAAAGTCTTCGACGAATGATTAATAATCTGATCGATAGCGAGTAATGCAAAATTCCAGGTCATAAACTCCACAATAGGCTTAAGTCCATTCATAGCTGCACCTACGCCAATAGCGGTAAAACCAAGCTCTGCAATCGGTGTGTCAATGATTCTTCTTGGACCAAATTCATCGAGCATACCTTGGCTCACTTTGTAGGCGCCATTATACTCTGCTACTTCTTCTCCCATAAGAAATACAGTTGAGTCCTTTCGCATTTCTTCACTCATGGCCTCTCTTAAGGCATCTCTAAACTTTATTTGTCGCATAAATTATTAGTTTGTGGGGTATTTAATGTTCTATTTTTTACAGTACTAAAGCGTCTTCTTACTTTTTATTTTTCAAAATTATAAATTTAAAATTATTCTATTGGCAATTTCTGATAATTCAGCTGGACTCAATTTCAATCTAGGATAATCAAAAATGAAATCGCGACCACTCTCGATAGGCATCAAATGAATGTGAGCATGGGGCACTTCGAGTCCTTCAATCCACATTCCTATTCTAGTATTAAATGTCTTTTTCATAGCTAAGCTTAATTTCTTTGAGAATAAAATTAAATCTGACAAATCTCTATCCTCCAATTCATAAAACTCATCAATCTCTACCTTAGGTACTATTAACAAATGTCCTTCTTTTAATGGATTGATATCCATAAAGGCAATACAGGTTTCATTTTCTGCAACCTTTACGCTTGGGATTTCCCCTCGAATTATCTTAGTAAATACTGTCATAGAATAACCCTAAGATGGACTAGTTATTTTGTAATTTCCAGAATCTGGTATTCCATAATCCCAGCAGGAGTTTGAATAGCCACTTTCTCACCTTTTTTATGACCTAGTAAGCCCTTTCCGATAGGAGATATCACAGATAATTTACCTGTCTTGAAATCTGCCTCAATTTCAGAAACCATTTTATAAGTGAATTCCTTATTTGCTTTTATGTTTTTTACTTTTATGGTAGTCAAAATACTGACCTTAGAGTCGTCTATTTCTTTTTCGTCTAAAATTCTCACATTGGTCAACGCCATTTCTAACTGAGCTATTCTCTTCTCCAATTTAGCTTGCTCCTCTTTAGCTGCATCGTACTCTGCATTTTCGCTAAGGTCTCCTTTCTCTCTTGCCTCTGCTAATGCCGCACCTGCCTCTGCTCTGCCAGCAGTTTTCAGTTGATGCAAATCTGCTTTTAATTTATCGTAACTCTCCTTGGTCAAAAATACACTAGCCATGTTTTAGTTTTATCTATAATTTATAATTAAAAAGAGGTATCCACCAATGGTGAACACCTCTCTATTGTCAGAATGCAAATATACTATTATTTTACAACTTTCAGTTCTATTCTTCGATTGTTTTTACGACCTATTTCTGAATCATTTGTATCTTTAGGTTTAGTATCCCCAAATGCTTCTGAGCTAATGCGGGAAGCATCTATCCCCTGCTGTACCATAAGGTCTTTGATCGTCTTGATCATTTTTTCGGTCAACTCCATGTTACTTAGCGCATATTTTCCGTTATCAGTATGAGCATCTATCTTGATCTTCATAGTTGGATTATCCTTCAATACATTAACTACAGTGCTTATTGCTCTTTTACTCATTCTACTTAAAGAATCAGTTCCTGCCTTGAATGAAATAGTATTGGCGTATTCATTTAACTCTTCCTGAGGAGTCTTCTTCGGCACATCAGCACCTGTCTCGGTAGACTCCGAAGGTATTTTTATTTCTTCCTTTTTAGGAGCAGGTGTTTCTACTTTAAGCGCAGTAGGTGCTGCAACTGGCTTCTTAGTTTCTACCTCCTTAAGCGCTTCAGCCTTTCTTGGAGCGGAACTTGACCTAGACATATTTTCTAACTTAGCATCCAGAACTTTTACCTCTACTCTTCTATTTCGCTGTTTACCCTCTTCAGAACTATTGTCAGCCACTGGCTTAGTTTCACCATACCATTCAACCTTCATGCTGACGTCTGGAATAGATTTAAACTCATTCAAATATCGAGCGACCGTTTTAGCTCGAAGCATAGAAAGGCGCATATTATTTTCAGGAGTACCATCATCGTCGGTATGTCCTTCTATTAGGAAGCGGGTATCAGGATAATTTTTTAGCATTTCGCCTACTACCATGAGTGCACCTTCTCCTCTATCCGTCAGAATAGCAGTACCTGTCTTAAACTCAATATTGCTGGCAAAATTTTTCAGCATATCGTTCACCTTTTTATATTCGATAACCGTCTCTATCTTAGCTGGAGCTTCACGGAATATTGTATCATATTTTGTGATATACTTTATTTCAGGTTCCGGCTTCTTCTCAGGAACTACAGTCTTCGCTACCTCTGCTGCTTTAGCTATCACGTATTCATCACAGTAGCTATATTTATTTGTGAAATAAACAAACCCAAAATTATGCGTCCCACCGAAAACCCATGAAGGCCGGTAGTTATAGCTTATTTCAAGCACAGCAGGATTCTTAGATTTTTTCCTATCCTTCAATTTTAAATCATAGGATATACCTGCTGAAGCGCCCATATGAGCCCTAGTAGTGGTCTCTTTATTTAGCGCATTATCTTCATATAAGAAACCTGCTCTAAGCGAAACCTCTTCTCTGAATGAATACTCAAGACCAAGTCCATAGTTATTCGGTGTAAAGGAATTATAAACAAAATTAGTAGAAATAGATAATCGATGGATAGGTTTACAAAAGATATCTGAAGCAGCTGGCTTATTGCCGAAGTATAAATCTTTGCTAATAGCCATAGAAAATTGAGTAGGCAATTCAAATTTAGCCGCTCTATTAAAGAATGGTAAATCATATTGAGAACTACCTAACGGTACGGGTCTATTTAAAATCAAACCATCTCCTGCATATTTCATAGGAAATCCGAGATTTCTAACAAAGACGCCAAAGTGAAAATCCTCTTTCTCTCCTGTAGTATACTGCATGCCCGCATCAATAGCAAAACCAGTTGCAGATAAGTTGTTGATAGATTCGTTTATTAATCTTCCCGTAACACCTGCTCGAACACCTCGTCCAAAAACTCTAGCATAAGACAACCCAATATTTAGATAAAATGGCGAGAAAGTACTTAAAGGTTCTGGGCTTATAGAGGTCGTCCGATCCATATCTCCATAAGTCATATATCCGATAGAGAAGCCAATATTATTTCCATTTGAAATTTCGCCTCCTACTCCCACATTAAACAAGGATGTGCCTGTAGCAGATAGCCAACTCGTATAATTGCTAAATACCGACATTCCTTTGTTATGGGCCAGACCAGCTATGTTGGTTCCTAAGGCATCAATCCCGCGCACATTGGCCGAATTTATTCCTAGCAGACCCATGGTTCTCGCTTGTGTATTGATCAATAACTCATAGGCGCCAGCCTCTCCTACTCTATCGGAATTTCCTGCATTACCAGATACTCCCAGTATAAGTAAACCAACACACCACGACCATTTATAAAATTTCATCATAACTATCTTCTTCTTACTTGTGATATTAAAAATTACTGACGTCTGCTGCTCTCATGATGGCGAATAGTTTTAAAACTTTTGTGCCAACATTTGGAGCCTCTACATTGATATAATATACTCCACTCGCAACCATTACGCCGGTACTTGTCCTGAGATCCCAATCAATAGTATTGTCGTAATTTATATTGCCTGAATTGTCACCGTATTGTCCATCGACTATTCCCTTTGAGTCTAATTTTAGTCTTCTGACAAGAATACCGTCTGTAGTAAAAATGCTAACAACACTGTTTTTTGGAACATTGACTATTTTGACTACGTTCTGAGTAGCATTTAACTCGTAGGAAGAGAATGCGTAGTATGGATTCGGGACCACCGTCATTTTATCAAATGCGGAAGTGACCAAGCTATCACTTTTTACTGGCTCCAAACCTTCTGTAGAAAATTCATAGATTGATGCGTCTCCTGCGTACTTTGCATATGGCTTCTCTACTCTGACTTTAATTCTCACCTCGGTAGGTATTTCATAAACCCCAGCGGCATTATACATACTAAAGTTTTTAGCAGTCAAAGGGAAACAAGTCCATGCTATCTGACGATAGAAATTTGCCACATTAGCATTTAATGTAGCGTTAGCTCCTACTCCATTAGTTAAGTTGAAATTATCGTTTAACAATTTTCTATCAAGGGCAGCTCTGTCGCCATTATCATAGGCTGTATTCATCACATAGACGAATTGACTACCTCCAAAAATTGGATTTCCAAGAACCGTTTCTGTAGTGCTATCTGGATCCCAGACCATATTCGCGGCATTCTTACCTCTAAATCTAGAATTCTCCCCAAAATAGACATTCATACGCACACCTGTTTCTAAATTGATAGCATATCCTGGAAACCATCCCAGTCCTTTATCGCTTCCATCGGGCTGACCATCTTGACCTACACCTGGCGACTGACGCAGCTGTCCTTTTAAGGCATTCCCCTCGGTAAATAACTCCGACTCTCCTGTTTCAAAAACTACAGCTCTGGACCACTTGGTCTTTTCATTGGTGATGACTAAATCTAAACTATAAATAGAATCGAGAGTGTTTTCAGGACCTTCACCCCAAGTAACCATGGTCAAAGAATCCTTGGCTACTCTACGCCACTTGAAACCTGGACTAAAGCTTTGATAGTTATTTTCTGCAGCTACAGCTGTTACATTAGCATTGGCTGCAAGACAATATGGAGCAAATTTACCCCCTAATACCTTAGCAAAATTCCCTACTGAATCAGTCCAAACCCTGCGACCATTGATTACATTATAGGCAGATGCATTCTTGGCTCTTACATCATTCACTGCGCCAGATCGAATCCAGTCCTTATAATCTACTCCGTCTACATCTGCTAATAAACTCAGCCATTTCTTAGAGCTATCTTTAAAACCTATACTTCCATCTATGTAGCTATAAAACTTATTCCCATTTCTAGATATAGTTCCTAAAGTGTCTGGAAATGTAGTAGCCACTGCTATACCATAGCTCTCCAGCTGACCATTTATCCTGGCATAGATGGATTGACTAAAATCTCTATCTAACTTTCCCTCAGAAACAATCGCTCTATTCGAGGGGTCAGTTATATCCATAGTCCAGCTAGTCTGTGCCAAATCATATTTATTAGGATCTTGAACAGCAACAACTTCGGAGAATGAAAGGTTAAATTTAGCATTCTTCAATTTGAATGGATCGATAACTTTTACTAATATAGGTGATTTACCTCCAGCATATTTTAAATCCAACTGACTGCCATTAGTTAGAATTTTTTCCTCTTCACCTTTTTCCAAATCCAGAAAATATTTCCCATGACCTTGGCCAGATTTTCTAGTCACTGGTATGCCTTGGTAATAGTCTGCTTTAGTTTTCACTCCCCAGAAATCATTATTGTGGGGAGTTCCTTTAAAGATTTTTATGGCGTTACTAAATATCAACTGATTCTGCTGAACCTCGGTAGGAATAGTTGGATTTCTATAATTATTATAGGCGAAAGCAACTGTGGCGTAGTAATAGGTCTTGTTATTAGCTAAAAACGTCTGTCCTTCGAACTGAAAAAGATCACGATCTACGACGATTTCTCGTTCAATACCCTTATTAGGCAATGCTAAATCCTGGGTAATTACAGTAACCGATTGTCCATTAACTACCTCCTTTCTATAATTTACCCCTCTATTTATTGAGTTCTTTTTATCCATAATAGTCAGAAGTTTCGCTTTACTATTATCTTTGAGGTCTTCTAGATTACTCACGGCATTTTCACTAACTATTTGATAAATAGCATATCCCTCGAATTTATAAGTAGAATCATTATTCCATGTTCCTAATGGAACATCAATATTTTTTAAATTGTAATTTTCTCCGAAGTTATTTGATCCCAAGGGATTCTCCAGAGTAAAGAATAACTTTTTAGGGGTCTCAATGATTTTGAGATTAGGAGCATCTGGTCCTGGAGACTTTTCAAAACAAAAATCAAATAAGCGCTGCGCCTTATCATCTGCTTCTTGCAGATAGCTCATAACTGGCCTGCATCCTGTTTGCGATCCTTTAGGTGGCCGTACGTAGACACAACCTATAGTTATTGTTTCTTTAGTACCGCTATTCATATCAAAAGGTCCAGAATTTTGGAGCCATCTCAAATCTCTAGGTGTAAAATTTCGGTCGCACATAGACCACTCTCCCGGCTTGGCTGGATCTCCACTGAAACAAAATTTGGTCGCTGGAAATCCAGGTGTAATACAATCACTGCTCACCGTTAAAGAAGAACCATTGCTGGCAAAGCCCATTTGGAAATTTCTAGTTTGAGGTTCATTAATTGGATCATTAACTAAGCCACCTTGCCCATTTATAAAATAATTAAATGAAGACAGACCAATCGGCAATCCATTTGCTTTTTTAGGACCTTCGAAGAAATCTACTCCAAAAATTGGTGGTTGATCTAAATAGCCTAGAGTTGTAGCATTCTCATCGTAATCATCTGAATTATAGACAAATCCCATAGATCGAGTCACATCACACCCTACATAGTCATCGTTATAGTTACCTAAATCCGCATCCATAAACTGTGACATATAGGTCTGCTCTAAGGTTACATTTGATTTGTTATGTACATCATAGGTATAAAACGTCATATCATTCAGTTGGTCTGAGGACTTAAAAGCAAATGCCAAACAATTCATCTGCGCACCGATAGGTGTTGAAGCTGGATTGACATGATCATTTCCGACATCATTGATCACCCAAAAAATCATCTGATCAGCATACGTAAACTTATTACAAGGACTTGTGCATAATGGATTATTGCTCACTGGCTTAATTGATGGGAGATCTCCTAGCTCTGGGTCATAAACACAGTTTCCATTTTTATCGTAGAATGGGGCTAAGTCATCGGAAAGTTCCTCCGCTGTAAACGTCTTTTTTACGGCAATAAGATATCTATTGCCTTTTCCTGGCCATTCTAATATAGATTGGCTAATCTTAATACCTGCTATAGCGTCATTTATTTCTTCACTTGTTACAGACCAGTATTGATCAAATTTCTCACACTTGGCTTTATTTATAGTGGCTTCGCCTTGTTTTATAGGGCCAGGCCACCATGCGCTTTTATTTGCACTATAGGTTATAGCGGCCATTCTTAAGTTACCGCCTACAAGACCTGATACCCATACCGAACCAGCGAATAAAGGATTTATAGCTCTCACTTTATTTTTCACTTGCTCCTCTGTTCGCTTAGGGGCTTCATACTGCGCTGTATTTCTATCCCACCAGAGGTCACCGCTATTGAGAAGCATAGCTCTAATATTGTTGACTTCTAAGAAAATAGTAGATTTTCCTCGAACACAATCCCCCGCTCTCGAGGTTAGCGGTTTTTTATGTGGGGCTGTATTTAAATCTACAGCTGTATTCAACGCGGCATACATGTCTCCTAGCATGACACCTAGCACAAACATTAATATTTTTTTCATAACTAATTATTTTATTGTTTTGTTTTAAAACGAAAGTACGGCTCCCAATTGAATAATTCTAGGACGAATAAACATAGAATTTCTTCCATCCGGTATCTCTAAAGCTACATTATATAGATCTCTAAATGCTTGGCCATATCCCACTGCTACAGCTTCTTTTGAAGTATAATCTAGCTGACCATCCGGACTAGCGAGATAGCCATCTGTAGTCGGACTACCTGTAAATCTGTATACATCTAGCACATTCATAGCATTTAAGAGATTAGTGATTTGCAGATAAATATTCAAACCATACTCTCTTCTTGTATCCAGTCCTTTCGTTTTGGTAGAATCAAATTTTCCAAACTTAAAGGTCAAATCCTTATCTACTTTGAAGTTAGCCATGAATCTCCAAGGTAAAGTCCCCGAATTAATATCCCCCAAATTAACCGCCCTGGCAGTAGTATTCATAAAGGATTCTGGCGTAGCAGCTGTCTGCGCTGTAAACGGGGTTCCAGATCGAAGATTCAAATCTAAATTAAAGGTAAAATCTCTTAAGAACTTAGGAATACCCTTGTTATAAGGGTCTCTACTATCAAATTTATAGTTGGCTATGAAATTCAAATTATGCCTTGTATCCCAGCCTAAGGGGTAAATTGTTCTTAAATTTCCTAAGCCTGCATTGATGAGATTTAACTGAGCCGTGCGCGAAGAAGAGGTGCCCTCAGCAAATGACATAGTATAATTTGCTTTGATCTTTAGATTCTTCATTCTGCGCTGTTCAAAGGCCAATCCAATAGACTTTACAGTAGAAAAATCTGAGTTATTGAACGTATTATAGGCCGCAGGATAAGCTCCCTGTAGACGAGTAACCGAAATTTGATTCGAATATTCTCTGTAATTAAAATTAACTGTTAGCGTTGACCTAGCATTCAACCGCTGTTTAAACCCAACCTCTAGATCTGTAGTAGATGAAAAGTCCAAATCAGGATTATTAATGAAAGATGTATTTCTCCTCTGAAGTAGGTTATAGTAATTTAAAGCGGTAGGGGCCCCTACTTCTGGTCTTTGGGTCAAGATATCATAGTGAGCAAACAATAGCGCAAAGGTGTCAATATTGAATGAAAGATTGATCCTCGGGGAAAAAGCAAATCGAGGATTTACCTTTCTAAACATTAGGCTTGGATCAAATGTAGTAGATCCCATATCTCTTTTCGCTCTCTCTTCTGGGGTATTTCCTATTAAATAAGGTGTAATATTTCCCCCTGATTCTATTTCGATAGGATTAGCTCCAGCCAGCTCGGTTCCATCTTTTGAATACCATTGATCTCCTACTCTATATCCAGTGATACGACTAGGTCCAGTAGCTCTATCCACGTAGACTACAGCATCTTTAGATAGATTTTTAGGGTGATTCGCAGCGACACCATTAACAGAGTCTACCATGCTTATCGTTCTACCTCCTTGAGGCACATATGGGTCTATAAGCGTATTCGTATTTGGATCAAAATAATCTACACGCAGACCTACATTTAAAGCAAGAGACTTTAATTGAAATCTATCTTGAATATAGGCTGCCCCGTATCTAGGCATAAGTGCTGCTACGTGGCGTAAGAAATTTCCTTTCTTATCCTTGGCGGTAAAAAACTCGTTAAACGTGGTAGACATTCCCAACTGATTGCCATATACATCATATCCTGTTCCTGATGCCAGACCATTATTGAGCAAATCATCCGCAGAGAACCACTCCAATTTCATTTTATTAGGATCTAGCTCATGAATATTAATCCTCACTGTAGAATCTCCTCCAAACAAATCATTTCTCAAATTTCTCGAAAAATTCGTTTGAGCACCATTAGATACTTCTTTATCGTAGAGAAGAGTATCAAATGCTGCAAAGGTGATAGTATCCTGTTTGATATAATCTTGCAGTCTCATTTTCACCGTACCATTTCGCATAACCATCAATGGATTGAAATTTCTTTCATTATCCGGAGCTAAATGATTATTCAAAAATCCTGACTGCGCTGTAGTCCATAAGGTAAGAGGATTGATGTTATATGAAGAATTGACCCTCTGCTCTAACTCATAACCGATTTCTATCGTATGCTTATTTATAAACGCACTTTTATTCTTCACTGGCTCTATATCAAAGTTGAAAGCTCCTGTGGCTCTGAACTGCATGTTTTCTTGCTTTTGAATGCCATTGAAGACCCGCGTAGCAGGGAAAAACAAATCATGCACAGTAATATTCGCTCTTAGTCCATTGATTACACCCCCTGCGTTTTCTATTGCTGAAATAGAATTTAAAGGCCCAGCATCGGTTTTGCCTATTGTATTATTATACATATTGATAAAATACGCCGTTTGAGCTGCTGCTGGAGCATTAATACTACCTGGCGTGAATCTTACTCCCCTAGAGTTTGAGGTGTTCGCTGATACAAAGTCTGTAAAAGTTAAGAACTGGTTCGGGGCATAATAAACTTTTTCTCCATCACTTCCTGTCTTTCTCTCCCAGGTCCAATCTCTATTTTCTTCAAATTTGCCGATATAGCCATAGTGCCATGGATTGTCTCCCCCGACAGGTGATTTGAAATCTTGACCTGATAGTGTAGCATCAAACTGAAGAATCATGGTGGTATTTCGGATAGACTTATTCACTTGCTTATCCGCATTGAAGAGCGGCTGATATAACCTTAGGTAGGCATTATAACTCTTATTTTTATAAATAGGGTTATTTTGATAGTTTAATAGCGAGTAACGTTGGACATAGTTATTAAATTGATTATCCTCTCCTCTAAATCCTAAAGTTAAGTTTGTACTATTCTTCACTACTTTCCAATCTAGTTTTCCATTCACTCTTAGTGTTCTAGCAGATGTATTTTGATGTGAATTAATTCTTTCTAAATCATTAATGCCCAAAAAACTTTGAGATAAAAGCAATTGGCTGCCGTCAGCAGATAATCGGTAAGGATTCTTTTGTATCTCGCTCATGACGTCATCCTTCACTTTCCAGTTTCCGTTGATAGTAGGATTATTGTCACCTTTATACTCATATTCCGCATTGATAGAAAAGCCTAGAATGGCCTCTCCTTTTCTTTTTTCATATACACCCGGAGCCATGGTATCTATTATCGATTTTCTTCTAATCAGTGGGCCTCTCAAACTAAAGCCTCCCAGATTGTATCCAAAGGGATCCAAAAACTGGGACGTCAATCCCTCTACTTTACCCATGAGCTTATCTGAAGGACCCTTGGTAATAATAGAAATGACAGCTGCGTCTGCATCTCCATACTTAGCTGGAATACCACTGGTAAATACTTCCATTTGTGCGATATCGGTAGCAGGTACATTGGGAGATCCTGTCATTTTCACCCCATCTACGAAGTAAACCAAGCCTCCTTCTCGACCACCTCCTGCATTCAAACCACCTCCTACATCAGACTGCACAATACCCCCAGTACTAGCAGCTATTGAGCCTACGTCTCGCATAGAGGCTTCTTTAACCTCTGCCTCACCTATGATGTTTTCTTTTGGCTTATATACATCAATCAGTTTAGGTTGCTTTACGGGTGCTTTTGCAATAATATCAATTTGCTTTTTAGTATTACTCTTTTGCTCCATAGAGAAGTTTTGTTCTGTAGGTCTTCCTGCTGATACTTGGACACCCAGCTCTATGGCTGACGGCTTACCTACTGAAGTGGCCATTAAGTTATAGGTACCAGGGTTCAAACCTTTTAAGGTATATCTTCCATTGGCATCTGCTTTGGTGCCTTTAGAAGTTTTATCCTTTCCGGCCTGGTCTCGAATGACTATAACCAGTGCAAATGGCACAGGCTCTCCCTTATCATCCAATACTCGCCCCTGTATCTCTCCTGTCTGGGCCGCAGCAGTGAATGAAGTTAACAACAAGACGCTTAATACTTGTAAAAATTTATTCATATCTTCTCAGAGTTCTATATTACTAATTATTTTCTTAGTGCAAAGGTGCACAAATAAAACGAGCAAATTTAGCAGTTTTGTTTAATTATTATAAAAAAAATTGACAGTTTAACAAAAATCGAGCTGATTTAACTTGATTATAGCTTGTTCGGCCATCTTCTTTTTGCTTTCATATGTCCAGCCAGCAATATGCGGAGTAACGAATAGTTTATTTGTCTTCAGAAGAGATTTAACTCTTTCATCCATTTTAAAAGGCTCATTGTCATAGACATCAAGCATAGCTCTTCTGATAGTCCCTTCTTCTAATCCGGTCCATACATCTTCTAAAACACATATCCCGCCGCGGGAAGTATTAACCAAATCTATAGATTTGTTAAAATTCTTGAGAAAAGAATTATTTATGAAATGATGCGTATCACTATTCAAGGGTAGATGAACTGAAACTAAATCTGCTTTAAAATAAATTTCTTCCATACCCACTTGCTTAGCACTAGTCTGTGCTATACTAGTACCCACATCGATACGATCATAGACGAGCACTTCCGTATCAAAACCATTCATGAGCTTTGCTAGTCGACTTCCGTTATTTCCGCAGCCTATGATGGCTATGGTCTTCCCACAGAGTTCTTCCCCTCTGTTGGACTCTCTACTCCAAATTCCCTCGAGCATCTCTGTCTGGGCCTTGTTTAGATTATTGTAAGCAGATAGGATAAAGCCTAAGACATGCTCAGCCACCGCATTTGCGTTTCCCTCGGGAGTAGATATAATTTGAATCCCTTTTTCAGAGCAGTAGGACTGATCTATTATTTCCAATCCTGATCCTACACGAATAATACATTTTAGACACTTAGCATGATCTATCAATTGCTTATTTACATTGATTTTGCTATTGATTACTAATATTTCATACTTAGCTATACACTCCTGAATGGACTCCGTAGTGACCTCCCATAATTGATCACAACTATAGCCTAGATTTTCTAACCCATCGGTAAGTCTCTGGTGAAATTCCTCGGTAATTAGAGCTTTCTTTATCATTTTTCAGTGGGCAGTTTTTTTAGTTTGTTCAGCGGGTAGTGGACAGTCGTTTGTTTTGCTGTGTTTTTGATTACTTAGCTATACTCTATCCTTAATTCATATACATCTTACTTAATACATTATACTTTGTACATAATACTAAAATAAATCCTCCGACAAAGCACAAAACTGTTCTACGCTCAACTGCTCTGGTCTTAGGTTTTTAAAAAGCTCGTAGCGGGCAGTATTCTTAAACTGCAGACCTTTAAGAGAGTTGCTAAGCATTTTCCTCCGCTGATTAAACGCAGCTTTTACTAGTTTTTTCAATGGAGTGTATTCAGCCAGAGGCGCTGGTCGTCGGTGCATAGATATCACACCTGAAATCACTTTAGGGGGTGGATCAAATGCTTCCGCAGGGATGTCGAATAAATAATTTACTTCATAAAGCGCTTGAGTTAAGACACTCAGTATTCCATATTCTTTGGTGCCATGCTTTGAGGCAATGCGCTTAGCTACTTCTTTTTGAAACATTCCTACACTATTCACCACGTATTCCGAGTTTTCTATAATCCAGAACATGATGAGATTGGAGATATTGTATGGATAATTACCTACTATACTGACTTGCTTACCTATACTAGTCTTAAAATCAAAAGTTAGTACATCTTGGTGATAAATCTTATCTTCTAGTTTGGGAAATTTTTTTGGCAATTCTATTACAAATCTGTCGTCTTTTTCTATCAATCGATAATCCGTGATATCCAAAGCCAATAGACGCTGAGTTAGAGCGCCCATGCCCGGGCCTACCTCTAGAACAGTTTCTAATGGAGTCAATGCTTGAACAGCCGCTACGATACTGGTCAAAATAGTCTGATCTACCAGAAAATGCTGCCCGAGTGCCTTTTTTAACTCCAATGTATTGCGATTTTAAGGATATTAAGAACTTTATTATTCTATAATTTATTAGCTTTGCAAATTTATACCTAAATTCATAAACCTTATCCATATTAAATATAATTTATGTTAGATTCAAAACCAATCCATATCGGCGCAGGAAAAATAGCTGCGGCTAAAGAAAAGGTCTATATTCTAGAAAAAAAGAGTGCCAATGCTAAAATGGGATTTACTCCATGGGAATTAGCTGAGTTAAAAAAATCATCTGAAAATGGTGGAATAGCTATACTTCGTTCAGAAAAGGAGACCAAAATCGTGGTGCAGATAGACAAACTAGCTAAGGATAGCATGGCCAAATCAAAAGAAGAATGCAGACGCAAAGGCGCAACACTCTTCAAAGAGACAAAAAAGTTTCAGATAGAAAATCTATGTATCACTTCTTATTTATCAGAACACAGCCTTAGTTTATGTCTCGCTGAAGGGATTGTCTTATCCAACTATCAGTTCCTGACCTATAAATCAGTTAAAACAAAAAGCTATCTCAAAAAATTGACAATAGATGATACACGGATTAAAGCTGCTGAATTCACGGAGCTAAATGAAGTTCTTACTGGTGTATATTTTGCTAGAACTTTAGTAAATGAGCCTGTCATAACTTTGACTGCTGAGCGCCTTAGTCAAGAAATTAAAAAACTAGGCAAAGCGGCTAACTTCTCTGTCAAGGTTTTAGATAAAAAAGAGATAATGAAAGAAAAAATGGGTGGTTTATTGGCCGTCAATTCTGGATCTCAGTTGCCCCCTACGTTTACCATTTTGGAGCATAAACCTAAAAATGCCAAGAATAAAAAGCCTTATGTCCTAGTAGGAAAAGGTGTTGTATATGATACTGGTGGTCTATCCCTCAAGCCTACTGCTGGCAGTATGGATTCTATGAAGTCTGACATGGCAGGTGCAGCTGCTGTAGTGGGAGCTATTTATGCGATAGCTAAAAATAATCTACCTATACATGTGGTAGGTTTAATCCCTGCCACAGATAATAGACCTGGAGAAATGGCTTATACCCCTGGGGATGTCATCACTTTGAGAGGTGGTATCACGGTAGAAGTTCTCAATACCGATGCAGAAGGAAGACTAATACTAGGCGATGCGCTAGACTATGCTAAAAAATATAACCCAGAATTAGTCCTTGACTTGGCTACACTTACTGGGGCACAAGTCATGGCTATAGGTCAATACGGTGCAGCAATTATGGGTTCTGCTCCACAAGATGTCAAAAATCAATTGTCGGCAGTAGGCTATGATACGCATGAGCGAGTTGCAGAAATGCCATTCTGGGACGAATATGACGATCTTATAAAATCTGATATAGCTGACATAAAAAATATTGGTGGAAGAGAAGGTGGATGTATTACAGCTGGAAAATTCTTAGCTCGCTTTACAGATTACCCATGGATACACCTAGATATTGCTGGTCCTTCGTTCCTCACATCCCCGGAGCACTATAAGACTAAAGGTGGCACAGGTTACGGGGTCCGATTATTATATCAGTTTTTAAAATCAAAAATTTAAATGTCTTTGGAGGATAAAAAGAGACCTGTAATAGGTATAACTATGGGCGATGTCAATGGCGTCGGGCCGCAGGTCATCCTTAAAGCCTTGGAAGATGAAAGAATCTTTAAACATTGTCAGATAGTTGTTTTCGGCTCAGAAAGTGTCGTACAGTTTTATAAAAAGACACTTCCGAATATCAAAACAAATTTTCATGTTTTACAGAAGCAAAGTGAGTTCAAACTGCACGCTAAGCTGCCGACACTTATAGAGTGCGCTGACAAACCGGTAGAAGTAAATATGGGCGTCTCTAATGAATTTTCAGGTTCTTTGAGTTTGCGATTTATCAATGATGCACTTTTTTTCCTGCAGCAGAATAAAATTGATATGCTAGTGACGGGACCAGTTAATAAGGCCTTTATTACCACCAATCCACCATTTTCAGGTCACACCGAGTATTTGGCTCAGAAAGCGAATACAAAAGATACACTGATGGTTATGAACGCCGATGCACTGCGAGTTGCTATGGTTACTCAGCACATACCATTAGAGGATGTATCAAAAACGCTGACAACGCAATTAATATATGAAAAAATAAAATTATTCAATCAATCACTTACCATGGACTTTGGTTGTCAAAGACCTAAAATAGCGATACTAGCCCTCAATCCACATGGAGGGGAAAATGGAAAGATTGGTAAAGATGAAATAGAAAAAATCAGTCCTGCTATAAAGAAGGCTGAAGATGAAAAAATTATTGTACAAGGTCCTTTTTCAGCAGACAGTTTTTTTGGTAGTGCCAAATTTCCAAACTTCGATGGTATTCTTGCGATGTATCATGACCAAGCATTGATCCCCTTTAAATACATCTCAGGCTGGGATGGCGTTAACTTTACAGCTAATCTTCCTTATATAAGAACCTCTCCAGACCACGGTGTGGCCTTAGATATAGTAGGCACTGATGCTGTAGACTCTAATTCAATGTATAATGCCATTACAAATGCCCTTGACATATACCATATGAGAGCTAGACAAAAATCTATGCGAGAAAACCCTTTGCCAAAAATTAATTTAAAGAACCTTGAACGAAATTAATTGATTTAAAATAGTGTTGTAATACAGAAGATACATTATAGAATAGACCAATAAATTTAACCATAAGTCAATGTATGTCGGCATTAAACCAAAAAAAAGCTAATTATAAATGGTAAAATAAGAAAATAAAATCCAATGAGCAAACCTTTAGAAATTTATTTTGAACAAACGCCGAACCCTGATAGCCTAAAATTAGTCACGAGCAAACTATTACTCCCTAATATTATCATTGACCGAAGATTGGGAGAAGACACCTCCGAGTTTCCATTAGCTGCAAGTCTTTTTGAAAAATTTGATTGGATTTCGGGAGTATTTGTCTCCAACAATTTCATCACCCTAACTAAGAATAGTCCCAATGACTGGTATGAGTTCATGAATGAAGCCAGAGATTATATCAAAATGTATATTGAAAATAATCTAGATCTCGTAACGAAATCATTCTTGGATCGAGAGATAGCTGAAAAAATGGAACTACAAGAAGATACAATCGAAGGTAAGATCAAGGATTTATTAGAAAAATATGTAAAACCTGCCGTAGAGAAAGATGGAGGATTTATTGCCTTTCACTCATTTGAAAATGGACTAGTCAAGCTAAAAATGCAAGGTTCGTGCAGTGGTTGTCCTTCCTCACAAATAACCTTAAAGTCCGGTATAGAAGGTCTGCTCAAGCGTATGGTACCAGAAGTGATGGAAGTAGAAGCGGAAGCGGGATAGTTTCAAATTGATTGCGAAAACTAAATTATAATCTTATCTCAGTAAAATTCTAATATCTAATTTTTAATTATCTACAATCGAATAATATGCAAGCACGTCTAGAATCTATTTATGAGAAAATTCAGAAACTTGTGACTCTTATCAAAGAGTTAAAAACAGAGAATGAAAAGTTAAAATCCGATATAGAACTGTCTAGAGATGTGCAGAATAGGCTGAAAAATGACCTAGAAAAGCTACTAGTGGAAAAAGAAAGCAACCTAAATAACCTAAAATTCAATACCTTAGCGGCTGAGAATTTAACAAAAGAACAAATTAAAGCTCAAATAGATCATTATATATCTGAAATAGATAACTGTATAGCGCAGATAGAGAAATTATGAGTCAGCAGGAGAGAGTCCATCGAGAGGTGGTCATAGCTAATAGAACGTATCCCCTCAAAATCTTTAAACAAGATGAGGAAAAGATACTTAGTATAGTCAAATCCGTCAATCACAGGATAGAACAGCTAAAGTCTGCCTATGATGCGAAGGACAACCAAGACTATTTAGCCATGTGTATATTGCAATTGTACGCTCAACAAAATAGTCAAAATACAGCTAGTCCTGTCTCTGACATTACCATAGAGCCTGAAATCGAAAAGATTGAAGGTCTTCTCCATACTGCACTAGAAAACTAGTCTATTCTTATCAGGTTGTATTGATTTAATTTTTTTAAATTAATATATAAACACAAGATAGAATCATGGAAAATCCCATTTTATTAGCAGCATTAGGTGGAGCCATAGGACTTATAAGCCTAATCTCTGGATTTATTTTCGGTAAAAAAAGCGTGTCTGCCGACGTAACGAAGCTCGAAGAAGATAGTAAAAAAGAAGCATTACGAATAGTAGAAAATGCTAAAAAAGAAGCTGAAAACATCAAGAAGAATCAGGTAATAGAGGCTAAAGAAGAAAAGTTAAAGTTGAGCGCTGAGTTTGAAAGAAGCACACGTGATAGAGAATCAAAGTTGATTCAAAAAGAAGCAGATTTTAAAAATAGACAATCTCAACTTTCTCAAAAAATAGAACAACAGTCGAGAAAAGAGAAAGAATTAGAAAATGAAAAATCTCAACTAGCCAAATCCCTAGAAACCTTAGAAAAGAAGCAAGGAGAAGTAGATAAGCAATACCAAACCTTTCAACAAGAATTAGAAAAAATATCGGGCATGACTCGAGAGGATGCTAAAAGTCAATTGATAGAAAGCGTGCGAGCCAAGGCAGAAGGGGAAGCCTTAAAGCAAGCTAAAGTAGTCTATGATGAAGCTATGAATAAAGCAAATAAAGATGCTAAAAAAATCGTAATCCAAACCATACAGAGAACAGCCTCTGAGTATGCTATAGAAAATACTGTCTCTGTATTCAATCTAGATAGCGATGACCAGAAGGGTCAGATCATAGGAAGAGAAGGTAGAAATATTCGAGCGATAGAAGCAGCGACAGGATGCGAATTGGTAGTAGATGATACACCAGAAGCAATCATTATTTCTGGCTACGATCCTATCCGCAGAGAGGTCGCTAGATTATCTCTTCAGCGCCTAGTAGCCGACGGCCGTATTCACCCAGCTAGAATCGAAGAAGTCGTATTGAAAACGCAAAAACAATTAGAAGACCATATCATAGAAATAGGAGAACGTACTATTCTGGATTTGAATATTCAAGGTATGCACCCTGAGCTGATAAGATATATTGGGAGAATGCGATTCCGCTCCAGTTATGGGCAGAATCTATTAATGCACTCTCGTGAAGTAGCTAATCTATGTGCTACCATGGCAGCAGAACTTGGCTTAAATCCAAAGCTAGCAAAACGTGCTGGACTTCTACATGATATAGGAAAAGTTCCAGATGAAGAATCTGAATTATCTCATGCCCTTTTAGGTATGAAGATATGTGAGAAATATGGCGAACATCCTGCTGTATGCAATGCCGTAGGTGCCCACCACGATGAAATAGAAATGAAATTTATGATTTCTCCTATCATACAGGCGTGTGACTCTATATCTGGTGCTAGACCAGGCGCTAGAAGAGAAGTCATGGAGAGCTATATGAAGCGAATCACAGAACTAGAGCAGATAGCAGGAAGCTATAAAGGTGTAGAGAAGGCTTATGCTATTCAAGCAGGAAGAGAGCTTAGAGTCATAGTAGAGAGCGATAAAATCAATGACAAAGAATCAGAGGATTTATCATTCGAGATAGCACAGAAAATACAAAATGACATGACCTATCCTGGTCAGATAAAAGTGACCGTCATTCGTGAAAAACGAGCTGTCAACGTAGCTAAATAATCTAAAAAGCTGAAATGAATTAAATATCATTTCAGCTTTTTTCTTTTAAATTCTTTTTTTATGATCTCATTAAAACAATGCGTCTTATATAGTCTGGGCCTGCATCTACTAAGCGCTGCGCCTGCAGAATCAGTCTATAACTCTGGCGGTATAAAGGTGACTGCTGTCAAAGAATCTGATGAACATTCTAAAGCAGAGCTCCCCCAAGCTAGATTCGATAAAGCCCAGCCCGATAGCCCTAAACTAATTTATCAGATCAAAAACTATGTACTCAAAGCTAACTCGAAAAATAATCTCACTGGTATCTGTGCAAACTCCAAGGACGGACAACACATACATGTCATAATAGACAATAAGCCCTATGCGGCTATTTATAACCTCACCTATCTAATTAAAGAAGATAGTGGGTCTCATCTAGCTCTCTCCTTTCTATCTAGATCGCATCATCAGAGTATCAAACACCCCAAAGCGTTTAAACTCCAACAAATAGATCTCGGAAAGCCGACTAAAAAATTCAATCTAAAACAGCCATATCTTTTCTATTCTAGACCCAAGGGAATCTATACAGGCGAAGATGTAAAAAACATTTTATTAGACTTCTACCTTGTCAACACTCGTATTTCCCCTCATGGCAATAAGGTAAGGGTAACGATAGACAATAAACATATTTTTACTGTCGACAAATGGTGTCCATACCTCATAGAAGGCTTAACCATGGGAGACCATACTGTAAAACTAGAATTGATAGACGTTAGAAATAAACTCATAACTAATCCCCTATTACCTGTCGAGAGGAAATTCAGTATTCAAGTCAATCCGTAATAATATGTTTTTTTCTGACAAAATGTCTAAATCTAGCTATTTGGAAGGCATTTTGATACATAGTCTGTATAGAAAAACTAAATCTAATGGAAGATAACGAAAAAACAAACATAGAAGAACAAGAAACTACGCAAGAGGGGCCAGTGGAAATAGAAACTCCACAAGCACCATTAGATAGCGATGTAACAGAAAACTCACTTGAAAATCAGCTAACTGAGCAGAAGGACAAATTTCTAAGGCTCTTTGCAGAGTTCGATAATTATAAAAAAAGAGTAGCTAAGGAGCAGAGAGAATTCTATGCTATAGCAGGGAAAGATATTATTCTAGAAATGATTTCGGTAAATGATGATTTTGAACGAGCCCTCAAATCATTTGAAGATTCTGAAGATTTGTCAGCAGTGAAAGAAGGCGTGCGCCTTATCTATGACAAATTAAACAAGTCTATCGAAAAGAAAGGTGTGAAGAAAATCGAGGCAAAAGGTTGTGATTTCGATGTAGAAAAACATGAAGCCATCACAGAAATACCCGTCACAGATGATAGCCAAAAAGGCAAGGTGATAGACGAGATAGAAAGTGGCTACATGATGCATGAAAAAGTTATACGATTTGCTAAAGTAGTAGTAGGGAAGTAATTGATAAGATGATTGGTCGATTTGAAAATGCGATGATGAGTCAATGTGATGATTTGAATATGATTGATACTAACTACTGAACAAACTCACCACTGACTACTGACCACTATTAACTGAACAAACTGAATTATGTCAAAAAGAGATTATTATGAAGTACTAGGCTTATCTAAAGGCGCCACTGAAAAGGAAATAAAAGATGCGTATAGAAAGTTGGCCATTAAATTTCACCCAGATAGAAATCAAGGAGATAAAGCGGCGGAAGAAAAATTTAAGGAAGCGGCGGAAGCATATGATGTGCTAGGCACAGCAGAAAAAAAGCAAAAATACGATCAGTTCGGTCATCAAGCCTTTGATGGAAATGGCGGATTCGGTGGTGGTGGATTCAATGGAGGCATGAATATGGAAGATATTTTCCGCAATTTTGGCGATGTTTTTGGTGGCAGCGGTGGCGGATTTGAAGGCTTCTTCGGAGGATCAGCACGCGGAGGAACTAGAAGCAATAAAGGCTCAAGCATTCGCATCACCACAAAACTCACACTAGAAGAAATAGCCAAAGGAGTAACAAAAAAAGTCAATATTCCCCGCAAAACCAATTGCAAACCATGCAGTGGCTCTGGAGCTGCCAGTGAGGCCAATGCCAAAGAAAACTGTAAACGATGCAATGGCTCTGGGGTCATACGAAAGGTGCAATCTACTTTTCTCGGTCAATTCCAAACAGAAACCGTCTGTCCCACCTGCGAAGGCAAGGGCGACGTCATACTCAAACCATGCAAGGAATGCAATGGAAAAGGTGTCACCGCAAGTAAAGACGCCTTAGATATCAATATTCCTGCTGGCGTGCAGCAAGGTATGAGCCTAAGTCTTCGAGGAGAAGGGAATCAAGGAGAAAACGGGGGTAGTCGAGGAGACCTCATAGTACAAATAGAGGAAATAGAACATGCTACATTTATCCGTGATGATAAAAACATCATCTATAATCTTAATATCAATTTTGCTAACCTAGCACTAGGAGCAGATATAGTAGTGCCAACCATAGATGGAAATGTCAAAATCAATATTAAAGCAGGCACCCACGCTGGAAAAATCTTGAGACTCAGTGGCAAAGGCATTCCTGATGTCAATGGCTACGGGAAAGGCGATCAACTCATAGTGATTAATGCATGGACTCCTCAGCATCTATCGGCAGAAGAAAAAAAGGCTATGGAAAATCTAGTAAATTCTTCCAACTTCAATCCTGATGTCAACGCTAAATCAAAAGACGGATTTTTTAGCAAGATGAAAGACTTTTTTGGCTAATATACCTTCCTCTTTAACACTATAGACATAAACTTTCTAATAATCTATCTTCCCCCGTATCTTTGCCTAGCAAAATTTTTTTATGGAAGATAATTATCTAGCAGTAAGAGAATACGAAGAAAGAATCAAAGATTCTAAATCCGTAAAATACCCAGAATTTATATCGTTTAAACATGAGAATGGTTCATTCTATTTTGCATGGATAAAACATGGAAAAGTTTTCCTTAGAAGCGAAGGATACGAAAATGCTCCCGCTCGTGACAACAATATGCTATCCGTCATAAAAAATGGCAGCGATAAAAATAATTATAGAACTACGTCTGCCCATGGAGCGTACTTTCTATATCTGGTATCGGGAAGTAATAAAGAGATAGCGCGCAGTTATCCGATGAGAGAAGAGATTGAGACTTTTATGGCTCTAAGACTCATAAACGAAGTAGATGCCAATGCATCAAAAACTACCCTTGAGGTTAGCGCTGAATTGGAAGATAAAAATACTTCGTCATTTAAAACCGCAATAGTCCAGGAAGTGCATAAGTTAGAAGAAGTCAAAACACCAATCCATGAAGAGATGGCTAAAAAAATAATGAGTAGTCCACTCTTAGATGCTTTTCAAAAACAGATCAATAATACGGAGGCGCCACCACTGATTATGCCAGAAGAGGTATCAAAAATAGAGATAGATGAAGAACTTCCTTTTCCTATAAGCATCGAAGAATCTGAAGCGAATAACTCTGAAAATAATACAGAGAATTTAGTCACAGATACTATGGATACAGATAAGGCAGCAGAGCATGCATCAGACAGGAAAGAAGCATCAGATTTCCTATATTCTGATGCGGAAAACACTGAAGAGAAAACTAAACTAGAACCTATCCTAGACGAAGAATACAAAGAGGCTAGCAAAGGAGGTTGGCGTTGGATACTATGGTTAATCCATATTGGACTTTTAGCGGCTCTGCTATGGTGGATATTCCAAACGGATGAATATAAGAGAATAGAAAGAATCATGATGAAAACAGCGCAATTTATTCTGCAGCTATTATAAAAAGACGTATTCAAGAAGTTGCAAACCTTTGACTTGAATCGGGTTTCGCTTCAAGCTATAGTTCCTTAAGGAAAAGCTCCTGGCGGAATAGTGATTATTCGACAATAAGATGGCTCCGCACTATATGTGGCCGAGAGTGGAACGTAAAAAAACTAGTAGAATATCTAGAAGCTAATATGGGACTGGTTAATTGAAGAGAATATGATTCGACATGGATAGAATTCTTTTCAAATCTGGAACAGATGAGTTGAAAAAAATCTCTGATGAGCAAATAAGCTTGCTAGCTAAAATTCCCAAATCATATACAAATAAAAAAATCAAAATAGGTGGTTATACAGACAATATAGCCAATCCTATCTGGCTGAGCGCATGGGCATGACTCAGAAAGCCTACTCCAAAATAGAAACAGGTGAAACGAAACTCACTGTCTATCATCTCATTCAGATAGGGGAAATACTAGAAGTGGGGATCAATGAGCTAATAGACCAGGAAATCAGTGCAGTCTATTACGGTCACCACACCCATACTGGAAAAGATATAGCGATGACAAAAAAACCAAATGATGATTTGATAGAACTATACGAAAATCAAATAGCCAATGAAGATAGGGAGATAGATATGCTGCATAAATATATAGCAAGATTGGAGAAGGGAGGAGCCTCAGTAGTGGAAGAAAGTTTAGTGAATCTGTGCGCTCGTTTTGCCAAATCGGCGTTCTCTTTGTTGAAAGTCTCGCACACACGCCCAGAGATGTTCTCGTTTAAAATCGGGCCAGAAAATAGGCAAAAAGAAGAGTTCAGCATAGGCTAGCTGCCAGGTTAAGAAATTCGAAATGCGCATTTCATTCGAAGTTCGGATCATGATCTCAGGATCAGGAAAGTCTTTTGTGTAAAGATGTTTTGCTATGCACTTTTCATCAATTTCATCTGACTTTATAGTGCCGTTCTTTATGGATTCTGCTATAGATTTCATTGCTTGAGTGAGCTCTTTCTTGGAGCCATAATTCAAAGCTAAAACTAAAGTCAATGATTGGCAATGGGCTGTATTCTTCTTGGCCTGCATCAGATGCTGGAAAGATGATTCGGGCAGCTCGTCAATAGCGCCGATAGTCTCTAATCGAATATCATTTTTAAGTAACTCAGGCGTTTCGCCAGCTATAGCTTCTACGAGTAGATTCATCAAAAAATCAACTTCCTCCTTTGGCCTATTCCAGTTTTCTGTAGAAAATGCGTATAAAGTAAGATACTTCACACCAATTTCCATGCATCCTTTTATAGCTTCCCGCACAGATTCTACCCCACTCTGGTGGCCAAACGTTCGGTCCTTTCCCTGACTCTGCGCCCACCGTCCATTTCCATCCATAATGATCGCAATATGCTGAGGAACTTTCGTTTTATCTATTTCACTGGTTATCATTTCTATACTCAAGATAAGGCAAAGTTAAAATATTTGAGATTAAAAAGAATTAATTTAATCAATCATACTGAACATTCTTCTATTTTTGTAGATATCCATAAAAATGATTGTATTTAAATGAAAAAATTAAAACTAGGACTGGCAGGCATATTCTTTTCTATCGCAGCCTTTTTCGCCATATCTTTCAAAGATGTAGACTATTTTGAGATATCCAAAAACATAGATATCTTCGTGACCCTTTTCAAAGAACTGAATATTCAATACGTAGATAAGGTTGAGCCAAGCCGTGCTATACGAGTGGCGATAGATGCCATGCTCAAAGACCTGGATCCCTATACAGAGTTTTATTCCGAAGCAGAAACTGAAGACTTTAGAATTCAAACAACGGGAAAATATGGAGGCATAGGAAGCTTGATATCTCAACGCGAAGATTATGTCATAATTGATGAACCTTATGAGGGTATGCCTGCCCAATTAGCAGGACTCATACCTGGCGATAGAATAGTAGAAATCGATGGCAAATCGATGAAGGGCAAGAAAACGGAAGATGTTAGCAAACTCCTTAAAGGACAGGCTGGTTCTTCATTTAAGATGACCTACGAAAGGCTGCAATCAGATGGTAGTTATAAAAAAATGTCTACTGACATCATGCGAAAGGAAATCAAACTAAAAAATGTACCCTATGCGGGAATGATCTCCAACGATGTAGGATATATTAAACTAGAAAGTTTTATGGAAAACGCTGGCAATGATGTCAGGACTGAATTTCTCAAGCTAAAGGAAGCAAATAAAAATATGAATGGAATCATCCTGGATCTAAGAGGAAATCCGGGAGGATTGCTGCATGAAGCAGTTGATCTGACCAATTTATTCATAGATCAAAACAATGAAATAGTCAGTACCAGAGGAAAAATTCAAGAAATGCAATCTACACACCGAACTAAACGAAGAGCGGATGACTTGAATATTCCACTTATAGTGCTCACTAATGGTGGGTCGGCCTCCGCTTCTGAGATAGTGGCGGGAGCAATTCAGGACTATGATAGAGGTGTCATACTGGGAGGTAAAACTTTTGGGAAAGGTCTCGTCCAAAACACAAGACCACTGCCTTATAATACGCAGATGAAAGTAACCACGGCTAAGTACTATATTCCTTCAGGAAGATGTATACAAGCTATAAATTATGCTGAAAAGAACCCAGATGGCTCCGTCAAAAAAGTAGCAGATTCATTGAAAATGCCGTTTAAGACGAAAGCAGGTAGAATAGTGTATGACGGTGGAGGTATAGACCCAGACTTGAAAACAAAAAGTGCTTTTCTAGCCCCCATAGTCTTCTACCTCATGGCAAAAGGAATGACTGCTGACTTTGCGAATCAATATGTATCTAAACATCCTAAGCCTGCATCGGCTAAATCATTCCGCCTTCCCGATGCTGAATATGAAAAATTTATTCAATATACGAAAGCTAAAAACTTCACCTACGAATCGGAAGTAGATAGTGAATTAAAAAGTCTGAAAGAAAAAGCTGAAAGTGAAAAACTCATGCCAAGCATCCAAAAAGCATATGATGAACTAGCGGCTAAATTAAAAGAAGCTAAGGCAAATGAATTTTATACCCATAAAAAAGATATCCATGCATATCTAGAAGGAGAAATTATCCGCCGTTATTTTTATAGAAAAGGAGTGGTGGAGCATGACTTTGAGCACGATGAGGATATTAAAGAATCCCTCAAGCTATTTGCCAATAAAGCAGAATACAATAAACTTATAAAAAAATAATATCCTATGAATATAGATCCAACCAGCATTATACTTGGACTTATTAGTCTATTTTTCGCTATCACATTTCTGCAATCTGGGCTAGATAAAGTATTTCAGCATAGTGGAAACCTATCTTGGTTTAAATCTGTCTTTGAAACTAGCTTTATAAAACCAATAATTGCGCCCCTTTTTTATTGGATAACTATCCAAGAATTAGTCATAGGAGGGTGGATGCTAATCGCTACTTTTTCTTATTTCTTTCTTGATTGTTATTGCGGAGTCATTGCAGACTTGGGCTTCATTCTTTGTCTAGCTCTACTTATACAGCTTTTCACAGGACAGCGCATAGCCAAAGATTATGCAGGAGCATCCGGCATAATACCTTATATAATAGTAGCACTTATAGCTCAGGGTCTATTTACCCAGTGTTGTTGTGCCTAAGAATTTTTATAGATGAAAAAATTTGTAGTAACCATAGCCGGTGACTCTGGAGACGGTATTCAGCTTCTGGGCAATGCCTTTTCAGACAATGTAGCTCTAGAAAATTTAGATCTCAATACCCTCCCTGATTTTCCCGCTGAGATTCGTGCACCTGCAGGTACTATCCATGGTGTATCTGGCTTTCAGATTCAGTATGGTGGGGAAAAAATCAATACGGCAGGCAATAAATCCGATGTATTTATCGCCTTCAACGCAGCCGCTTTGAAGAAATATTTCAAGACCTTAAAACCAACCGGAGTTTTAATTTATGATTCTGCAGGATTTGATGCTAAAAACTGCAAACTGGCAGGATTTGATTTAGCTGAATTAGACACTATACCCAATAAAAAATTGGAAGTGGCCTTCTCATCTATGACTAAAGAAGCGCTCTCCGGCTATGGATTAGAAGATAAAGCCAAGGATAAAAATAAAAACATTTTCGCTTTAGGTTTCCTAGCATTTGCCTTAGATACTTCAATAGAAAAAACGAAGGCCATACTTAAAAACAAATTTAAGGGGTCTCAATTAGAAATGATGGAAATCGTTCTAAACAAAGGGTATCACTATGCAGAGACTATTGAGTTTGCTCTAGAAAAACTAGATGAGAAAGCTCAATTTAAAAAAGGTTATTATCGAAATATCACTGGAAATTCTGCTATAGCTTTGGCCATACTCTCGGCCCCAAAAATTTTCGGCAGACATGTATTCTTCGGTGGCTACCCTATTACTCCTGCATCGGAAATTCTGCATGAGCTGGCCAAGCAAAATTTAAAAGAAGTCATAGTAAGACAAGCAGAAGATGAAATAGCTGCGGCGACCATGGCACTTGGTGCCGCTTATGCTGGTCATATAGGTGTAACGGCATCCGCAGGCCCTGGCATCGATCTAAAACAAGAAGCCATCGGTCTGGCACACATGGCTGAGCTTCCTCTGCTCATCATAGATGTGCAGCGCGCCGGACCTAGCACCGGACTGCCCACTAAGGTAGAACAGTCAGATCTAAGCCTAGTACTAAACGGAAGACATGGAGACTGCCCTGTTCCTGTGGTCGCTATTCGCAATCCATCTTCAGCATTTGAGACTACTATTCAGGCTATTGAGATGATGATAAAATTTCAAACACCTATCTATTTGCTCAGCGATGCGATGATAGCAAATGGAAGTGAATTGTGGGAGATACCCAAGATAGAGCCTAAGGCGTCTCATCAATATTCAGATATGAGCCCCTACAATAGATCTGATGACACTATGGCAAGACCCTGGACTGAACTAAGACAGGAGGGCGTAAATTACATAGCTGGCGGACTAGAAAAAGATTATCTAACAGGTGCTATTTCCTATGAGGGAATTAATCACCAAAAAATGGTTGAAACTAGATTTCAAAAAATCATGAACATGTCAGAGCATATTCCTCTTTGTGTACTTGAAAAAAATAGTTCTTCCAAAGGAACATTAATTCTGAGCTGGGGTTCGACCTATGGAGCGGTGAAGGAAGCCTTTCATGCAATAAATAAAGATGTAAACGATCTTGCTCATTTACATTTAGATTGGATTTTCCCATTTCCTAAAAATTTCCAATCCATCATAAATCACTATGATCGAATTATAGTCCCTGAACTCAATCATGGTCAATTTGCAGATTATCTAGCTGCTCATTATAAAAAATCTATATTTAAGGTAAATAAAATCCAAGGGACTCCTTTCTTTGAAGATGAATTAATCAAATCAATCATTGATATACTAAAGCTTGAGACTCTTTAAATCTGTTTATAAAATTAATAAGCCAATATCATTAGCTTTACTTTTAATGATTTGCCTTCTATGTAGGGCACAAAATGGGGTGGATTTTAAAGACATACTCGAAATTCAAAACATTAATCTCACCAAAAGCATTATCACTACCCTCACCTGTCCAGAATTTGAGGGAAGAGATATAGAGCGTGAATCTATATCTAGGAGTATGGTCTATATCGAAAGCCTCCTGCGTGCCTACAATATCAAACCTTACTTCGAATCGTATCGTATACCATACAAAATAAACAATAAACGCACAGGCTATAATATAGTAGCGCTCTATCGAGGAAATCTTCGAAAAAAATCTGCCATTCTTATCACCGCAAATTATGATAACCTAGGGTTAACTAAAAATCGAACCACAGCAGATAGCTTTTTAAAAGGCGCGAACGATAATGCTACTGGTGTATCCGCAGTGCTTCAACTGGCCTTATTTTTCAACAAAATAAAGCCTAGAGAAAATATCATATTTGCATTTACATCGGGCAAACATAAAAATATGATGGGGGCGGGTTTCCTGGCTGATACATTTACTAAATTTGACTATCTAGATATAAAATACGTAATCAATCTAGATATGCTGGGAAGACCATTTGAAACTGGTAGAAATAATTTACTATGCATACAGGATACGGCCAATACTATCAGCTCCCGATTAAATAGCTATATAAATCCTGAATTTATAACCATAGCGCAAGGAGAGGCATTTACTGAATCTGCAGAATGTACACCGTTTTACAATATTCTCAAAGTACCCAGTGTAACTTTGACTTCTTTCAATTTTGAAAATGATAAATATTATCTAACCGTTAAGGATGATATGGACAACCTATATGTAGATTACTTGCATCGCACTACTGCTAGATTAACTCTTGCCTTGTATTCTTTGATTACAGATGCACGAATAGTAAAGCTTGGACAGGAAGAGGACTAATCATTGTGTTGCAATCTAAAGCTAGAGTATTACTAGTTGTTTTAAAACGATAATTCTAATAGATTCAAACGATTTAACAATAGATTCTGCTATTGCTAAAATAGAATGTAAAAAGTCCATTGGAAAATAAAAAAGTGGGCAATAATGGATTCGAACCATCGACCCCTACGTTGTCGACGTAGTGCTCTGAACCAGCTGAGCTAATTGCCCTTGAGAATTAGGAATGCAAATATAGAAAATTATTGTATTTAATGGTCAAAAAGCTTCATGGATTTTCGGAATCAGATAGCCCAAGCCAGCACCAATAGCATATCCTATGAAAATATCCGTAGGGAAATGTTTTCCAGCTTTCCAGCGAAGATAACCCTGCACTGCGGGCAGAATAGCAGCACTAGACCATATTATCGGTGCTAAGTCCTTATTTTGACCATTGGCCGTAAACATAGATGCTGTGAAAAATGCCGAACTAGCAGTAAAACTGGTATGCCCAGAGAAAAATGACATGCGGGCATCTGCTTTTAGTTTTTCCGAAAGGGGGGCATTTTCATTATATACAAATGGTCTAGTGCGCCTCACCAAGGATTTGACCAATAAGGTTGTCCCAACATTAATGAGATAAGTCTGAGCGAGCATAGTTCCTTTCTCACCAAATTGATTTCGCTGATAAGGTTCTATCATAAGTATAGTGGGCAAGAATAAAGAGCCAATTAATAGCTTATCACTGGCATGCCTGGCCTTGGTAGAATAATTATATGTAGCAGTTTTATCCAATCCATCCAAATCACTTCTATCCAGTTTCTCGATATCCTCTACCTTTAAAATAGAGGTGTTTCTACTCTGAATATACCCGAGAGCATTGAAGCTGATCCCTGCTGAAAATAAAGCAACTTCTCTAGCAGGGCTAAGAGAATAGGTGACTCCCTGTCCTAGCATGTTTTGAAGCATACATAAGCTTATTACATGAATAATCCAACTTCGTATCATTAAACAAAAATCTGAAAAATGAAATTAAACGACCAAGTTCAATTCAACAATTTTTAGGACTAGGAAAAAAATACGAATAAACCCAAAATCAGCATTAGAAACGCTGATTCGTATAAGATTATGTATTTCAATCTTTTAGAAATATTGAAACAAAATCTATCACGGGGTTAAACCCACTTAACGCCTCAGTCTTCTCCGTCGTCAAAGCCTAATGCGTAATGTGGGATAAAAATTTTCATGTACATTTGTAAGCTATTACATTACCTATGCAATATTCACCGAACAGGATCGACCAATTAGCCAAAAAAATATGGGAGGATAAGGACGTATATCGAGTAGAAAATGACATTTCTAAGCCCAAGCATTATGTCTTAGAAATGTTTCCCTATCCGAGTGGTGCTGGTCTTCACGTAGGCCATCCGCTAGGGTATGTAGCAGGTGATATCTATGCACGATTCAAGCGCATGCAGGGATTCAATGTCCTTCACCCAATGGGATTTGACAGTTTCGGACTGCCTGCTGAGCAGTATGCCATAGAGACTGGCAAAGATCCCAGAGACACTACGAGAGACAATATAGAAACCTATAAAAAGCAATTTAATAAAATAGGTTTGAGTTTCGACTGGTCCAGAGAAGTAGTCACCAGTAGTCCCGAATACTATAAGTGGACACAGTGGCTTTTTATAGAAATGTTTAATTCTATTTATTGCTATGAAAACCAGTGCGCCTATTCCGTGAATGTGCTTATAAAGCATTTCGAAGAACATGGCAATCATAATAATACCGCTTTCACCAATAATACTGTCAACGCGTTCACAGCCGAAGAATGGAAAAACTATTCTGAAAAAGAGAAAAGTGATATTCTGATGAACTATCGCCTTATCTATACCAGTATGGGCGAGGTCAACTGGTGTGAGGCTCTGGGCACAGTATTAGCGAATGATGAAGTCATCAATGGCAGAAGTGAACGAGGTAATCATCCTGTAGTCAAAAAGAAAATGCGCCAATGGTCACTGCGTATGACTGCCTATGCTGATAGACTATTGCAAGGATTGGAGGAAATAGGTTTTTCTAATTCGCTGAAAGATCAACAGAAAAACTGGATAGGAAAATCAACAGGCGCGCTCATAACCTTCCCCCTTTCACCTTCCAAAGGAAGGGTGGTGCCGCGACACGCTACTGCCAACCCAGCCGCAGCTTCTATACTTTACGAAAACGCAAAAGAGAATAGAAAAAACGCTACCGAAGCAGAAGAAAAACTTTGGCAAGAAATACGAAATAGAAAATTAGACTATAAATTTAGACGACAACATCCTATTGATAATTACATTGCTGATTTTATTTGTCTAGAACAAAAATTAATTATTGAGGTAGATGGTGGGTATCATACTCAGACAAAAGAATACGATGACGCTAGAACATTTGTTCTAAACGAATTAGGTTATAGTGTGATTAGATTTACAAATGAAGAAGTCCTAAATGACATTAAAACTGTCCTTTCGAACATAAAAGATACTTTCACAGAACCCACTACCCTTCTCCCTGAGGGAGAAGGGCCGGGGTTGAGGGTCTATACCACTCGCCCCGATACAATTTTCGGAGCTACCTTTCTGGTCTTGGCTCCAGAACACGCATTGGTATCTGAGATCTCCACGACAGAATACAAAACTAAAATCAATGATTATATAGGTTACTGTAAGTCCAAATCAGATATCGATCGTCAAGCAGAGAAAGAGGTCAGTGGTCAGTATACAGGAGCCTACGCTATCCACCCATTCACAGGTAAGCAGCTACCTATTTATATAGCAGAGTATGTGCTTATGGGCTATGGCACAGGAGCTATCATGGCAGTGCCCGCAGAAGATGAGCGCGATAGAAAATTTGCCGAGAAGTTCGGAATAGAAATTATCGAACTATTTGATAAATCTGGTCTAGAAAAAACAGAAATTGGAGATAAACAAGGAAAATTAATCAACTCTGACTTTATCAATGGACTGCCTTGGAATGAGGGATTTGACATAGTTTTAGCTAGATTAGAAGACAATGAAATAGGTGAACGAAAAACACATTTTCGTCTTCGTGATGCGAACTTTAGCCGTCAGCGTTATTGGGGCGAACCGATTCCCATTCTATGGAAAGACGATATCCCATATCCATTAGAGGTGTCCCAGCTACCACTGCTCAATCCAAATGTAGATTCATTTCTTCCTTCCAAAGATGGCTTAGCGCCCAATGCCAGAAATGAGAAATGGGTTCATGAAATAGAAGGCTATACTCGTGAAGTAGACACTATGCCTGCGTTTGCAGGGTCTTCCTGGTATTTTCTCCGCTATATGGATCCTCAAAATAATGGAGAGTTTGTAGCCAAAGATTTGGCCAACTACTGGGGACAAGTAGACCTTTACCAAGGCGGCTCTGAACACGCCGTAGGACATCTTTTGTATGCGCGCTACTTCAATCATTTTCTCTATGACCGAGGATATATCTCGCATAAAGAGCCTTTCAAACGATTGATTAATCAAGGGATGATACAGGGAAGAACTCAATTTGTATATCGCTCGAATAAAAATGAAAATTTATTCCTATCTAAAGGATTGATAAAAAACGAATGCGATGTCACTCCCATCCGCATAGATGTCAATATGGTGGACAATGATATTTTAGATGTAGAAGCATTCAAAAAATGGAGGCAGGAATTTACCAATGCCGAATTCGAACTAGAAGATGGGAGATATATCTGTGGATGGGAAATCGACAAGATGAGCAAACGCTATTACAATGTAGTCAATCCAGATGATATCATAGACAAATATGGAGCGGACTGTTTTCGCATGTATGAGATGTTTCTGGGGCCGATAGAACAGTCTAAGCCATGGAATACAGCAGGAATAGAAGGTGTTTCTAAATTTTTAAAGCGTTTTTGGAATTTGTATTTTGACGAAAATGGACATTCTAAATTGACAAAAAATGATGCGTCAGTAGATGAGTTAAAAGTACTCCATCGTACTATCTATAAATTAGCTAAGGATATTGAGGACTTCTCATTCAATACCAGTGTAAGTGCACTCATGATCGCGTTGAATGAATTTAACACCCTCAAAACGACGAGCGAATCTGTTTTAATTCCATTGTTAAAATCTATCTGTCCTTTTGCTCCCCATACGGCAGAAACTATATGGTCTAGCTTAGGAAATCTAAATTCTATAATAGTACAAGAATATCCGCGTGTCGATGAGTCCTATCTAGTAGATGATACTATAGAATATCCCATATCTATTAATGGGAAAATGCGCGCAAAAATAAGTCTAGCCGCAGATGCGGATGAAGCCATTGCAAGGGAATCCTCTCTGTCTAATGAAACTATTCAGAAATGGCTAGAAGGGAAAGAGGTTAAAAAATTTATTTTCGTAAAATCAAGAATGATAAATATAGTAATATAATTATGGCATTGAAAAAATTTGACTATAAACAATTAGGAGCTTATTTACTAAGAGGCACCTTCATCATAGCTCCTGTATTTTTCACGTTCTACGCCCTTTGGATGATACTGGCTAAAATAGACTCCCCAGTACAGGAGATTTTTTACTCCATTTTTGGATTTAGAATCTATGGTTTGGGTCTTATCACGATTGTCATTCTTCTCGTAGCGGTCGGTTATCTAGGTACCAGTATATTGATGGATAGACTATTCAAAGCCTTGGAATCGCTTATTCTAAAAGTACCCATCGTCAAAGAAGTGTACAAGGCTATCCGCGATGTGATCGGCGCTTTCGCATCTGATAAAAAGAAATTTGAGAAACCGGTCCTCGTCAAAGTTGGCGAGGGAATACACCGTATAGGATTTATTACTACGGAAGATTTGGCAGAATTTGATATTAATTCTAGTCTCGTCTCCGTTTATTTTCCTCTTTCCTACGCTTTTACAGGCGAACTTTTATTGGTAGATCAGACACTTTTATCTCCGTTAGACACGAAGGATGTCAAGAATTTAATGAAATTTGTTATATCAGGAGGGATTGTGCACGGAGAGGCCAAGAAGTCAACCTCTAGCTCTTCAGTATCTCACTAATTTTAGCTATCGTCACCAATTCGGATTTATTGACACCTGCATAAGAATCCGCTATAGCCAAAGCAGAATCCATTATTTTATTATTGAGAGCCTTCGTAAAAAAACTAGGATGAGCTGCTTTAAACTCCGCGAATTCATCCAACATATCGAAGCTATTAATTTCTTCATGTTCTTCGAGAAGAAAATCAAAAACAATCTCAATCTGGCGAGTCGCTTCTTCGCCATATTCATCTTCGGTATGGTCTTTGTGCAGCCATGCTTTTCGATATGTTTCTTGTAATTGCTTTACCTCATTCGCATGTATTTTCTTATCTGCAAATGCCACTGCAAACAAGAGCTTACCTATTTCCTGATAAGCTCTTGTTTTAATGTCTATTAAATCTTCTTGGTTCATTATATCGTATGTTTTATCAAACTCCTCTGAGACTTTCTACTTTTATCTTTGACTTTTTACTTCCAATTACATTGCCTTCAATTCAGCCACCAATTTGGTCAATACATCCTTGGCGTCGCCGAATAGCATAGATGTCTTAGGATTATAGAATAAATGATTATCTATACCTGCATATCCTGCATTCATCGAACGTTTGTTGACGATGATGTGTTTGGCCTGCTCTACATCCAGGATAGGCATACCGAAAATAGGTGAGGCTGGATCATTCTTGGCCGCAGGATTTACCACATCGTTAGCGCCAACTACTATGACCACGTCTGTATTAGGAAATTCAGGATTAATATCATCCATCTCTACCAGTTTTTCATAAGCTACATTAGATTCTGCTAATAATACGTTCATATGACCTGGCATACGCCCTGCTACTGGGTGAATAGCATATTTCACTTCCACACCATTAGCTTCTAGTGTTTTTTCCAACTCATGAATGATATGCTGAGCTTGAGCTACTGCTAATCCATATCCTGGCACAATCGTTACTTTATTAGCATAATTGCATAATACCGCGGTATCATATATGGAGATATCTTTGATACTACCCTCGATATCTTGTGCTGGACCACTTGCTCCACCGCCAAATGCACCAAAAATGACATTGGAAAGTGGTCTATTCATAGCCCTACACATAGCTAAAGTCAAAATAGTACCTGCTGAGCCTACAAGAATACCTCCCGTGAGCATCACTTGATTATCGTATAGAAATCCACCAAATGCTGCAGCAAGTCCCGTAAATGAGTTTAGCAGAGAAATGACAACAGGCATATCTGCTCCACCAATAGGGAAGACAAAAAGAAGTCCGTAAACTACTGATAAAGCGAAGAGGGCATAGGCCATAGACGCTGGTTGACTGGTCATAACCACCCATACAGACATGGCAGCGACACCTATCATCACAACCGAATTGACAATATTGTAATATGGCAATCGAATCGGCTTATTCATCGTGCCATTCAATTTAAGAAAGGCAACAATAGAACCTGAAAAAGAAATAGAACCAATAATTATACCTGCTACAATAGTAGCAAGACTCAAGGTGTTTCCGATATTTGCACCATATTCCATCAAGCCAATCAAGGCGGCACAAGCCCCTCCCATACCGTTAAATAAACATACTAGCTCTGGCATTTTTGTCATTTCTACACGCTTGGCGGTAATCCAACCAGCTATCGTACCTACAGCAATACCCCCGAAAATCCATATCAACTTAGTAGAATAATCATCGCCGTGATGTCCAAAAAGAAATATAGTAGCTAAGATAGCTACTAGCATGCCGAAAGCTGCTACAAGGTTACCTTTTCTAGCTGTATCTGGGTGACTGAGCATTTTAAGACCTACTACAAATGTGACTGAGCCTACAAGGTAAGAGAGTATGAGAAGTGTATTCATTTTTATTTGATTATTAGATATGGGATTTTAGATGTGAGATATTGACATAAACCTTGATTTTTAAAAAGTCTATAATCTCATATCTCTGTACTATTTTATGATTTATTTCTTCTTCTTTTTACCAAACATTTCAAGCATTCTATCCGTGACGACAAAACCTCCGACCACATTCAGCGTACCTAAAATTACTGCCAAAAACCCGAGTATCATACCTAGCGTGTTATTCACATCGATATGAAGCATGACTATAATTGCTCCTACGATAACCACGCCATGTATAGCGTTAGCTCCTGACATAAGCGGCGTGTGCAAGACTGCAGGTACCTTCTCGATTAACTCTACTCCTACAAATATCGACAATATGACGATATATACCATTTCTATATGCTCGGCTAAAAAACTAAAGATTTCCATGTTATATTATTTATTTGAATTGAAAATTATGAACTATGATGTTTGAACTAAAGAAGGATGCACGACCTTGCCATTATGCACCATAAGTGACCCTTTGGTAATTTCTTCGTCTAGTTCCCATTTAAATCCATCCTTAGTCGCTAGGTGGGTGATAAAATCGAGTACATTTTTAGCGAAAAGATCGGAAGCATTTAGCGGCAGCATAGAAGGTATATTTGGCTCCCCTACTATAGTCACCCCATTCTTCACTACAATTTTTCCATATTCACTGCATGCACAGTTTCCGCCTTGCTCTACCGCCATATCTACAATCACAGCACCATTCTTCATTTTAGATACTTGCTCTTCTGAAATTAAAACTGGAGCTTTCCTTCCCGGAATCAAAGCCGTAGTAATGACTAAATCTGCTTCTGAAAAATGTTTATTTAACACTTCTTGTTGCTTCCTTAAGAAATCATCCGAAACTCCTTTGACATAGCCTCCTTCCAATTTGACAGAATCATCTTTTGGCATCTCTATAAATTTTCCGCCTAAAGATTCCACTTGCTCTTTAGTTTCTGGTCTAATATCCGAGACTTCCACGATAGCGCCTAATCTCTTGGCCGTAGCAATAGCTTGCAGACCAGCAACCCCAGCACCCATAATTACGACTTTGGCTGGCTTCAACGTACCTGCAGCAGTCATCAATAGTGGAAATATTTTGCCTAAGTGATAAGCTCCTATAATAACGGATTTGTAACCCGCTAGATTGGCTTGTGAACTCAATACGTCCATTTTCTGTGCACGTGAAATACGAGGGATGGCATCCACCGAAAATGCGCTGCAACCCTTAGCCGCTAGAGCAGATATAATATCAGGCTGCGTCTGGGCATACATAAGAGAGATACAAGTCACTTTCTTATCTAGACCATCGATTTCTTCTTTTGTAAATGGATTTACTTTCAAAATGATATCACACGAAGTGCTTATCGTTTTCTTATCTGTAATGAGAGCACCTGCTTCCGAATAACTTTGATTGGTGAGGAAAGAAGCTTCACCCGCTCCTTCTTCTATGAGACATTCAAAGCCTTTTCCTATTAATGTCCTACAAACATCAGGGGTAAGTGCTACACGCTTTTCATATTCCTTACTTTCTTTTATTACACCTATTTTCATGTGTCAAGTTTATTTTTATTGTTGATCGATTTCATTCTATATCCAATTATCTATTTCTAACAAGATATAATATTTGATGTAAGCAAAACGAACTCTTTAAAACTTGCCGAAAGTAAACAAATAATCTCAACTAGTTGTAAAATTTAATTTCTACTCAATACATTAGGCTATTGGTTTTATATTTAATTGATTATCCAAGCAATTTGCTTTGCAAAAACCGCTATACCGAGCGTATTGCATTGTTTAAAGAGCTATTGTTTAAAAATCACAAGAGCGAATTACGTTGTGGTCTTTGAATTGCCGAAATCATAGAACTTCAATAGCGTAATAATTTATCTTTCCTTGCTGAACATGTATCATGTTTGAATTCAATAAAGCAGAATAGCTTCCTGCATATATTATAGATAAAATAGAAGTAAGAGCGTGTAAGCCGACTACTGCAGTTCCGAATTACTTAGACTAATCAAAGTCACTTTCGACTCAATCTATTTAAATGGGTTGCTCCACTTAGGATCAGTATAGATGTTCTTACCTGTAAGTGTCCTAAGAAATGCAATGAGCGCATTAACTTCTTGTGCATTAAAATTTAATTTCTGACCTATCCCGTTTGGTTTCAATTTAGGATCCAATCTCGCATTATTCGGATTGGCATTGATATTGCCATAATGACCTATAGCTGCCTGCAGAGTTGTAATGACTCCTGTATGCATCATGGGGCCATTCGGGGTGCCCGATATATTCGCCAAATCTCTCAAGGAAGGGGCACGTGTATTGGCCTGGTCTTGACCACCAGCTAGACTCCCTATTATACCATTATTGCCAGAATTAGGCGCAATATCAAACTCTGGTGCACCATGACAGCCGTTGCAGCCTGCGCCACCGCTGGTTCTAGTGCTGGTAGCATCAAAGACAGGTGGAGATAGAAATAGGTTCTTGCCTTGATTCTCCTGAGCGGTGAAGTTCGGAAAATTTACATTATCGTTGGCTACTTGAGCTCTACCTGCGTCATATTTAGAGTCAAATGACTGAATGCTGCGGATAAACTGCGCTAAGCATTCTTGCAATCTAACCTCGGTTACTGCTTTATCACCATATACAAACTGAAAAAGCTCATTGTAATAACCCAGAGAACTTAATCGAGTCAGTAAATCATTGAGTCCCGGTCTACCAGACTGTCCGCTAAAACCCATCTCAGCATGATCTTGAATAGGTTTAGTCGTTTGAGCCTCTAAAGTAGCAGCTCGTTCATCCCAAAAAAACTTAGTCTCTGTCGCAAATCTCGAATTGACCAATCGCATGGAATGTCTCCCCGTCAATCCACTAGCTACTCCTCTACTAGCTATAGCCGTATCACCAAAAGCAAATTGCTGAATATGACAACTGGCGCACGCTACAGAGCTATCTATACTCAATCGCTTATCATAAAAAAGCACTCGTCCTAAGGTCGCCTTTGCATTCGTGATTCCATTATTACCTGTATTATCTTTTACAATGTAGCTAGGTTTTGATTGCCCTGCATAATCTACTAAATTATTTAAATCTATATTACTGCCAAAAGCAGCTAGCACATTGGGGTAGCTAGCAGTTGAATTATTGTTTGTTGGACTATCCTTCGCGCACTGGACCAAGAAAAAACTCAGAAGAAGACCTCCACCAATAAATAAAAACTGAATTTTTTTCATACCTTATGCTTTAAATGACAACGTGAAAACTAAAATACTATTTCGCGAAATAAAATTTTCTTATCTCAAATCCGCATTAATTTCTGCCAAGGCCATATTGCCAGGGCATAATGTTGATTGACTTAGCTGATTAAGAGGAGTCTTACTCGTCTGAATCAATTCGTGGGTCTCTAAACTTTCTGGGTTGATATAAATCAAGCCTGTTAGGAATTCATTATTTTCTTTCGCATTGAGCATAGCATTCATCGCCGAACTTCTATTGGTCGGATCCCAATCTTTGGTCAGTTTGTTCAACTGAATCAAACTCCCATCATGCATAGCGATTTGCTTAATTTCTCCTTCAGAATAATCTGTTTTTATCTCGGTCATCTCCGGCACAAAGTCAAATGTAGAAGTTGCTTCTATATGCTCACGGATATAGTCATAGGATTTGGTCGAGCCTACATTATTATTAAACGTCACACAAGGGGAAACTACATTGATCAGAGCGAATCCAGGGTGAGCCATCGCTGCTTTAATCAATGGAACCAACTGGCCTTTGTCGCCTGAAAAACTCTGCGCTACAAATCCCGCGCCGAGCTCTAAACCTAAACTCACTAAATCTATTCCTTCAAATAAATTGATATTACCTGATTTATTCTTAGATCCACAATCTGCCGTAGCGGAGTCTTGTCCTTTGGTCAGCCCATAGCAGCCATTATTCATGACTAGATAGACCATGTTGAGATTTCGGCGTATCACATGGACAAACTGACCCATACCGATACTCGCAGTATCGCCATCGCCCGACACACCGAAGTAAATCAAATCGCGATTCGCCATATTGGCACCTGTAGCTACGGATGGCATACGACCATGCACCGAATTGAATCCATGGGAATTGCTCAAAAAATAAGCCGGCGTCTTGCTTGAGCAACCAATACCAGACATTTTAGCCACTTTGTGCGGCTCAATATTCGCTTCAAAACAAGCGCGAATAATAGCGCCGCTGATACTATCGTGTCCACAGCCCGCGCAGAGCGTAGAAAGAGAACCCTCGTAATAGTCTATCGTATAGCCTAGTTTATTCTTTTGTAATTCTGGGTGGCGGAATTTGGGTTTGATGTATGTCATGGGTTGTTATTTTTTACCACAAAGGCACTAAGTTTCTCACAAAGTACACAAAGTTTATTGTTATTTATAGTTGTCCGTTTATTACTCTTTTTACTCCATTTTTAAATAATACAGAATTGAAGTTAATCAATAATCCTAATTTACAATTGCTTAATTTTAGATAAGTTAAAATCTGAGCCATGTGTAAGTCATTTAAAGCTTCTACTGATTTGATTTCTATAATTAATTTATCCTCTACAATTAAATCTATCCTGTATCCTATGTCTAATTTAACTTCTTCATATATTAGTGGAAGGGCCTTTTGTTTTTCTACTTTTATTCCGAGTTTATTAATTTCATAAAACAAGCATTCTTCATAACTACTTTCTAATAATCCAGGACCTAAATTTTTATGAACTTTCAATCCTAATTCAAAAACAATTTTTGCTAGTTCATTTTCATTCATATTGTTTTTTAAATTTGTGCTCCTTGTGTTTTTCTTTGCGCTCTTTGTGGTATAAATTTTATCCCAAAGGACATATGGCTTTTCATAAAACTAACTAGTTCAAAATTCAATTATTACCAACTTTCAAACTCTTCCCTATCTCCCCAAAAATAAAATCCGCCGTAATCGGCATTCCATCAAAGTTTAAGACAGAATGTAATTTGGAAGCCTCTGTTCCGAGTTCTATCATCATTAAGCTCTTGAGTTGTGCATCGCGATTCTGTTCGATGACGAAGATCTGTTTGTGAGAAGATACGAATTCTTCAAATGCTTTGTCAAAAGGAAATCCTCTCAAACGCAGCGCATCAATATGGATATTTTTCTCTGCTAATTTATCCATAGCCTCTTCTGCGGAATAGGTAGAAGTACCGAAGAAAATAACTCCTGTGTCCGATTTCTTTTTGGACGGATACACGATAGACGATGGAACCAAAGTCTTAGCCGTATCCCATTTTTTTAGCAAGCGCTCCATGCCTTTTCGATATTCATCTGAGCTCTCCGTATAGGCTGCATATTCTGTGTGTGAACTACCTCTAGTGAAGAAAGAACCTTTCTCTGGGTGAGTGCCAGGCAGCGTGCGATAAGGTATTCCATCGCCATCCACATCTAAATATCTTCCCCATTTCTGCGCTGCATCTAGGCCCTCGGCAGTCAGCACTTTCCCTCTATTATATTGTCTCAAATCGTTCCATTCATATGGCTCTGAGATATGATCATTCATACCCAAGTCTAAATCAGTGAGCATAATGATTGGTGTTTGCAAATGCTCCGCTAAATCGAACGCATCCGCAGTCATATCAAAACACTCTTTAGGATTAGAAGGAAATAATAAGACATGCTTGGTATCTCCATGTGAGGCATAAGCTGCCTCCAATACATCAGACTGCTGCGTTCGTGTAGGCATGCCCGTACTAGGACCTGTGCGCTGCACATCTATTAATACTGCAGGTATCTCTGCGAAATAAGCCAAGCCTAAAAATTCATTCATTAGAGATAAACCCGGGCCACTGGTAGAGGTAAAAGCTCTCGCACCATTCCACATAGCACCTAAGACCATACCCATAGCCGCCAGCTCGTCCTCTGCCTGTACTATAGCATAATTTTTTCTGCCCGTTTCCTTATCGATTCTAAATTGTTTACAATAATCTGCATAACCATCTATGACCGAAGTAGAGGGGGTTATGGGATACCACGCCGCAAATGTAGCTCCACCGTAGACAGCACCGAGGGCACAAGCAGCATTTCCTTCTGCCAATATTTTACTCTTCAATAAATCTCTTCGTTCTACTTTTATATTGAGCGGATTTGGATAATGTTCTTTGATATAATTCATACCCAACTGCAGGGCTGTGACGTTGAGTGGAATTAGTTTTTCCTTACCTTTGAACTGCTCTGCAAATAAATCTTCAAAGACATTAAATTCTATTTTTAGTAATTCGCAAAGCGCTCCTACGTAGATAATATTTTTAAATAACTGTCTCTGTCGCGCGTCAGAATAATTTGAATTACTGATCTCCATCAATGGAATCTCAATATAGTTAATATCATCTCTTAGAAATTCTTTGGCTAGTTTTTTCGTGCTATCATAGAGGAAATAGCCTCCGGATTTCACACTAGCTACATCCTGTGCGAAACTCTGCGGATTGACAGCTACCATAAGGTCTATGCCCTCTCTTCTGCCTAGATATCCCTTCTCACTCACACGCACTTCATACCATGTAGGTAGTCCCTGGATATTGGATGGGAAAATGTTTTTTGGAGTCACAGGCACTCCCATTCTAAAAATAGCCTTAGTAAAAAGGTAGTTCGCCGAAGCTGAACCGGTTCCATTTACATTGGCGAAGCGTACTACAAAATCATTAATATTCATTGCTAAAATTTTTTAACCGCATAGTAGATTTTAAGTCTGCAGGTCTCTTAATTATATGTTTTTTTCTTTGTTAATCTTTGTGTATTTTTTATTAAACCATTAAGGATTCACCTTTTTAAGCGGTGCAGCCAGTGTGTGTCTTCGTGACATTATACAGAAACTTCTGCATATCCCACGCCGAGGTGGGACAGCGCTCAGCGCAGAGACCACAGTGTAGGCATACATTTTCATCCTTGACCATCACCCGCTTAGTTTTAAGTTCAGCGGATACATATAAATCTTGAGTAAGTTCATTGGCGGGAACCGTCAGTTTCTGTCTCAGCACTTCTTCCGATTCTTCATTCTCCGTAAAGGTAATACACATGGTAGGACATATATCTACACAGGCATCGCACTCTATGCATTTGTCTTCGGTGAATACTGTTTGCACATCGCAGTTGAGACAACGTTGTGCTTCTTTAAATCCTGTCAATTTATCAAATCCTAACTCTACTTCCAATTTTCTATCTGAAAGCGCTTTTTTCTTATCTGCTAAAGGCACGATAAATCTATCATCTATAGTGACAGGACTATCATAGGCCCACTCATGTATTCCCATTTTCATACTGTGCAGATTGACCATAGGGTCTAGCCGGTCCATCAGATTCTTTCCTTGACAAGCCAGGTCTATAGATACTGCACCCTGATGTCCATGCGCTACAGCTGTTATAACATTCTTAGGACCAAAGGCTGCATCACCTCCGAAAAACACTTTAGGATGCGTCGATGCAAACGTAGTTTCATCTACCTTAGGCATACCCCATTCATCAAATTCTATACCTAAGTCCCGCTCTATCCATGGAAAAGAATTTTCCTGACCTATAGCGATTAACACATCATCTGCCTCTATAAATCTAGGCGGCTCACCTGTGGAAACTAATTTTCTTTTTCCTTTATCGTCATAGGTAGCATGGACTTTGTCAAACATCATTCCCGCTAGTTTGCCATCTTTTATCACAAATTCTATAGGAACGTGATTGTCTAGAATAGGAATGTCTTCATGGATGGCATCTTCTTTCTCCCATGGAGAGGCTTTCATTTCAGAAAAAGGACTTCTCACACATACCTTCACCTCATCTCCTCCTAATCTGCGCGCTGTGCGGCAGCAGTCCATAGCAGTATTTCCTCCCCCTAGTACAATGACTTTCTTGCCTATTTTATCTATATGCTCAAAGGCAACGGATGAGAGCCAATTAATACCTAAATGTATATTTGCTTTTCCTTCTTCTCTGCCGGGTACGTTTAGATCTCTCCCTTTCGGAGCGCCAGAGCCTACAAAGACAGCGTCGTAGCCCTTATCTAATACCTCCTTGAGGGAGGATACATAATGATTAAACTGTGCATGAATCCCTAGATCTAAAATATAATTAACCTCATCATTGAGTACCTCTTCCGGAAGCCTGAATGATGGAATTTGCGAACGCATGAATCCGCCGCCTAGTTTCTGCTCGTCGTAAAGGTGAATTTCATAGCCAATAGGCGCTAAGTCTCTGGCCACTGTAAGCGATGCAGGCCCAGCACCTATGAGTGCTATTCGCTTGCCATTTGGTTTGAAAGGACCTTTTGGCATCATTGACTTGACATCATCTTTGTCTTTATTATCGGCTGCCACTCGTTTCAGTCTGCATATAGCTACGGGCTCTTCATCTACTCGTCCTCTTCTGCAGGCAGGTTCACAGGGTCTATCACAGGTTCTGCCAAGTATTCCCGGGAATACATTCGAGTCCCAATTGATCATATAGGCCTCTGTATAGCGCTCCTGTGCAATTAGTCTTATATACTCTGGCACAGGCGTATGCGCAGGGCAGGCATACTGACAGTCTACTACTTTGTGAAAGTATTCTGGGTCTTTTATATCTGTTGGTTTCAAATCTGGAAGTTTTATAACCTCACGAAAATAAATGATTATTCGAAAAAAGGTGAATAAATTTACAATTCCGTATTTTTGAGAATATAAATGACTTAGTTCATGAACCCAATTTTAAAAAATATCTTCATCTTTATTGGATCTATAATTTTAGGCGTTCTTGCCAATTCAGCAATCGTGACTATTAGCCCCATCTTCATGCATCTTCCTGAGGGAGTAGATGTCAAAAATATAGAAAGTATAGCAGATAATATATCACTTTATGAGCCCATACATTTTCTAATGCCCTATCTAGCGCACGCCATAGGCACCTTTTTAGCAGCCTATTTCGTTAGTCGGTTTGCGGTGAATCATCAGTTTAAAATAGCAATGCTATGCGGAGTGCTTTTTCTTATAGCAGGAATCATGGATGTAAAAATGATCCCCAATTGTCCGATGTGGTTTAATATATTAGATCTTATCACAGCTTATATCCCTATGGCATGGATAGGGTATAAACTAGGATATAAGGTTAAGAATTAATTGATTCTTTAGTTAAATATTTGAAGAAAATCGATGAGGGCTTTAGGAATAACCAGTCATTTTAAAAATTATAAACACTGATAAGAAAAGCACTAAATAATCAATAATATAGGTTTAAATACAGCCAACGAAGAAAAATCTATATCTGTTTTGGGAATTACCTTTACATGCTTAGGAGATTGATGGGGCGGAAGAGAGTGCAAGGAGCACGTCTATGTCTTCTTTCTGCTTACTTGAATACAACGGGTGATGAAAAGCATCCAATTTTGTGAGTATATGATAAAGGTCATTTTTCTCCTCTAAGGCTAGTTCGCAGGTAATTAGCTTAGCTATTTTCCTAGTCATTCTCTTTAATGAGAAAAAGGTCTCCTCACCTTTAGGAGTTAAACTTAAGCGAATACTGCGCTTATCTATTTTATCTTTTGACTCCTCTACGATTCCGCTCTTAACGAGGCGTCGAATCACTTCAAGTCCAGTGGTTTTATCATGAATATTCATTTCGATTAGTTGAATTTTTGTGAGACTAGTTGCACGCTTTAAAGCAAATATATAGGTAAAGTCTTCTTGATTCACTTCTTCAAAATTTGCTAGATAGGTCTTCAAATGACTTTTGGAATATCGATACATCACAACTAATAATCTACTTATTTCTTCTTCGATTTCATTAACAGATATTAAATCCATATTGGCAGTAGCTTTAGGTTTTGATTTAGCCTCCTCTCGCCCTATCAGCCAATGAGCAAATTCTGAAGGACTATTGCTAATATGGTTTTCTTTTTGATATTCTAAAATAGACTCTAAAATTTGAGTATAGGTTTCCTGCATAATATAGGACAATTTCGTGCGAAATTAAATATTTTTAAACAATTTCGTTCCATTATTTTATTTTTCTTATTTTTGCTATGTCTTAATTTAGGCATGCATGTCTCAAAAAAAAGTTGTCATTATAGGCTCAGGATTTTCTGGCCTTTCTTCAGCCTGTTATCTAGCCCATCAGGGTTATTCTGTAACTGTACTAGAAAAAAACAGTCAAGTAGGAGGCCGAGCAAGACTATTTGAAGCGGAAGGATTCAAATATGATATGGGGCCTAGCTGGTATTGGATGCCGGATGTATTTGAGCGTTTTTTTAATGATTTTGGCAAAAAGGTTGAAGATTTTTATACTCTAGAAAAATTGAGTCCAGGGTTTCAAGTCATTTTTCCTGATCGATCATCCTTTCCCATATCGAATCAGTCCGAAGAACTAGAAACATCCTTCGAAAATATAGAGAAGGGTAGTGGCTTGAAATTGAGAGATTTCCTAAAAAATGCGGAATATAAATATCACATTAGTATGACTGACTTGGTCTACAAACCATGTCATAGTCTATTAGAATTTATTCGATGGGATATCATAAAGCAAGTATTTAAAACCAATTTATTTAGCCCTTTAAGCTATGAAGTTAGGGGCCTTTTTCGCCATGAAAAGCTTAGACAGATTGTAGAATTTCCGGTCATTTTCTTAGGAGCTATGGCAGATAAAATACCTGCGTTATATAGCATCATGAATTACGCAGCTATGAAGCAGGGCACCTTCTACCCAATGGGAGGCATGGCAAAGATAGTGGAGGGAATGACTCAACTTGCCACAAGTCTTGGAGTAGAAATCATCACAGATGCCAATGTAGAACAAATAATAGTAGAGAAAGGTCTAGCAATTGGAGTCAAAATAAACGGCGGACAAATAGTCTGCGATATTGTTTTATCCTCGGCAGATTATCACCATACGGAAGCCAAACTTTTAGAGGAAAAGTACAGAAATTATACTGAAAAATACTGGGCGTCCAGAGTTTTTGCTCCTTCATCTATTCTTTTCTATCTAGGATTTAATAAGAAAATAGATAAACTCATACATCACAATCTATTTTTCGATACAGATTATGAGGCACACGGAGCTGACATTTACCAAAACCCTCAATGGACCAAAGAACCTCTTTTTTATGTCTGCTGTCCTTCTAGAACAGATGAGACTGTCGCACCAGAAGGCTGCGAAAATGTGTTTATTCTAATTCCACACGCTATACAGTTAGAAAAATCTGAAGAGCAGCTAGACTCATACTACGAGAATGTTATGAATAGAATAGAATTATACTGTGGTGAAGATTTGCGGTCTAGCCTGATTTATAAAAAAGAATATACCGCTAAGAATTTTATAGAAGATTATAATTCCTACAAAGGCAATGCCTATGGCTTAGCCAATACATTGTTACAAACAGCATTTTTAAAACCAAAAATAAAGAACAAAAAAGTACCCAATCTATTCTATACTGGTCAGTTAACCGTTCCTGGCCCAGGTGTGCCACCTGCTATTATTTCTGGAAAAATAGTAGCCAAAGAAATACACTCTTATTTTCAATCTAAATATTGATTTATGGGGTTAGCCATAAAGAATCAGCCTACTACTATTTCTCCTTCGTTCGAAGAAAAATCATCAGTTACCACTATGTCTTTACCAGCCGCAGAACTATCAAGTCAAAAATCTCTATACGATGCTATATCCCTGAAGGCCTCTAAAGATATTACGAAAAAATACAGTACTAGTTTTTCTATCGGCATACTATGTCTAGATCGCAGTATTCGAGACGCTATCTATCAGATTTACGGATTCGTGCGCGTAGCGGATGAAATCGTAGATAGTTTTCATGGTTATGAAAAAGAGGTTTTGCTCGATGAGTTTGAATTAGAAACTTTTAAAAGTATAGAGCGAGCAATATCTACCAATCCGGTATTAAATAGTTTCCAATTAGCAGTCAATAGATATAATATAAATTTAGATCTCATAAAAAGTTTTTTATATAGCATGCGAATGGATCTGAATGCTAAAAACCATGATAAAACTTCATATGATACCTATATATATGGATCTGCTGAAGTAGTAGGGTTGATGTGTCTCTATGTTTTTGTAGATGGCAGGATGGAAGACTACATTCGCCTGAAACCTAAGGCTATGAAACTTGGATCTGCATTTCAAAAAATTAATTTTTTACGAGATATAAAAGAAGATTCTCTTGCCCTAGATAGGGTTTATTTTCCGCACCTAGATCTTACTCGCTTTGATAATGATACTAAAAATCAACTGCTAGAAGAAATAGAATTAGAATTTGAAGAAGCTCTCAATGGCATTAGAGAGCTGCCTGCCACCTCCCAATTTGGCGTCTATGTAGCTTATCTATATTACAAAGAACTTTGTAAAACTATACGCCAACTGTCTGCCAAAGAACTTTTGATAAAAAGAGCGCGCGTCAGTACATTTAAAAAAACTTGTTTACTTTTGAAGGCTTATTTAATGAGAAAATTTAATTTCAATATTTAATCTCTTGTATTTCTATATTTTGGAAGTTTCAATGCTCGGCGAAGGAAAGAATAACTAAAAAGAACTCTATATGAAAAAGTTAATTGCTTTTTGCCTCTTTTTAATTTATGGTCTCTTCATTTCAGCCAATGAAATAAGGCAGGAATTGGATATAGCATGGAAAGATGAAAAGACAGCCAATATGCTTATAAAAAAGCTTGAAGCGAATTTAAAAACTGAGACTAAAGGCTATCTAGCGGCGGCATATATGATGAAATCAAATCATGCCTCTATGCCGTGGACCAAACTAAACTTTTTTTACAAAGGAAAAAAAATGCTAGATCAATCAATCATAGAACAACCTGAGAATATCGAATGGAGATTATTTCGCTATGAGGTCCAGATTAGAATTCCTAAAGGATTAAATTACGATAATACAAAGGAAGACAAAATTATTTTACAAAATTATATATCAAACCCTCAAAATAAAAAAAAGGACGAGATCCTTTATAATAAACTAATAGCATTAAATCTTCCAAAAAGATGAACATTTTAATTATTATGGCCACCTTCATCTCCATGGAAGGCATTACATGGTGTACCCACAAATTTGTCATGCATGGTTTTCTTTGGAATTTACATTTCGATCATCACAATAAAAACAAAAACAGATTCCTTGAAAAAAATGATTGGTTTTTCGTCTATTTCGCTATTATTTCAATGAGTTTGTTTATCATAGGATCTCGAATTCCTAATTATGAATTTCTAATTTATATTGGGCTAGGTATTCTTTGCTATGGATTAGCCTATTTTCTTGTACATGAAATCATTATTCATAAGCGTCTATTTTCGAACTGGAAGCAAGACTTTTTTTATTTTAAGGCACTACAAAAGGCTCATAGAAAGCACCACTCTCATCTAAGTCCAGAAGATGGGGAGTGCTTTGGTATGCTATGGGTGCCTTTTCACTACTTTAAAGAAGCGTTTGCGAATAGATAATCTTAAAATTTAACGTCCCTACTTCATGAAAAATATTTTAATTATTGGTGGTTCGAATGGTATAGGAAAGGCATTAGCAAATATGCTAGCTGAAGACCACACTGTTATAGCTTCTTTCTTTAAATCGGAAACCAAACACCCTCATATTCATTATTTTTATCATAATGCACTGGAGTCTTTAAATTTAGACTCGTTACCTGAAACTATTGATGGGCTAGCCTATTGTGTTGGAAATATTTCATTAAAGCCCTTTCATCGATTTACCGAAGAAGACTATCTTCAAGACTATAAAACTCAGGTGATCGGAGCTGTCAAAGTAATTCAAGATATACTTCCTCGTCTTAAGTTATCCGTCTCATCTTCTATTGTACTCTTCTCTACTGTAGCAGTGCAGACAGGATTTAATTTTCACAGTTTGATATCAGCTAGTAAAGGCGCTATAGAAGGACTGACTAAAGCACTAGCGGCCGAACTAGCTCCTAAAATACGTGTCAACTGTATAGCTCCCTCTATCACGCAAACGCCACTAGCTAATTCTCTGCTAAATACCGAAGATAAAATAACGGCCAATGGACAACGACACCCCCTTGGAAGAATAGGACAGGCAGAGGATGTAGCATCCTTAGCTGCCTTTCTATTGAGCGATTCGTCCTCATGGATCACAGGTCAAATCATACACGTTGATGGCGGTATATCTACTTTAAAAAAATAATATTTTTTCTCATGTATCAGCTCCGTTTCGAACAGAAGATTCCTACAAATATTGAAAATGTTTGGAATTTTATCAGCGACCCTCGCAACCTAAAGAAAATTACTCCTTCATACATGGGATTCCAAATTACAAATGAACCTATAGCTGAAAAAATGTATGCAGGAATGATAATTGCCTACAAAGTAACCCCTCTGCTTAGTATACCGATGCAATGGGTGACCGAAATAACTCATGTGCAGGAAATGGAATACTTTGTAGATGAGCAGCGAATTGGCCCCTACACGCTTTGGCACCACCAGCATAGAATATCAGAGATTGAAGGAGGCACTTTGATGCAAGATATCGTATCCTATAAACCGCCATTCGGTCCACTAGGGATTCTGGCGAATAGTTTGATTATAGAAAGTCAATTAAAGTCTATTTTTGAGTATAGATTCCAGGCTGTTGTTAGAGAGTTTGGAGTATTTAGTTCATAAAATTGATTTTTCTTGATTCTAATCAAAGTTTGAACAGACTGATTAATTCTAAAATATTTTTATACCTTTGTGTCAAATGTGAACCATGAACCAGCATAACATACTAGTGATAGGAGCGGGCGGTCAAATAGGAACCGTACTCGTCGAGAAATTGAGAACTATATATGGTTTTTCAGCCGTTTTTGCTACGGATTTAAAAGAGAATCCTGACAAGCATATCCAGATTCTCGATGTCATGGACAGAGAAGGTTTGGAAAAATTTATAGATAAAAATAAAATTCGGGAAATTTATCATTTGGCCGCTATCTTATCCGCAAGAGGCGAACAAAATCCTAAGTGGGCCTGGGATATTAATATGGGCGGTTTATTTAATGTACTAGAATCTGCCGTAAAGTATAAGGTAGAAAAAGTTTTCTATCCAAGTACTATCGCCGTATTTGGCAAACATATTCCTCTCGAAAACACACCTAATCATGTGCCTCTCATTCCCGCTACAGTCTATGGCATCAGTAAAGTAGCTGGCGAATTATGGGCCGAATATTATTTTAATAAACACGGACTCGATGTAAGATCAGTGAGGTATCCTGGTGTGATAGGTTATCAGTCGCTGGCTGGCGGGGGCACTACAGACTATGCCGTCGATATATTTCACGCCGAAGCCAAAAATGAAGTATTTGAATGCTTCCTAGCGCAAAATACTAAACTGCCTATGATCTATATAGACGATTGTATTCAAGCCACCATAGATATTATGCGTGCTCCAGCAGAGAATATCAAATGTCGAACAAGCTACAATCTAGCAGGCATGAGTTTTTCGCCAGTAGAGATAGCTAGTGAGATTCAAAAAAGAAATCCTAATTTTAAAATCGTATATCAGCCAGATTTCCGTCAAGCAATTGCTGCTTCATGGCCACAGAGCATCGATGATTCAGATGCCAGAAAAGATTGGGGGTGGAAACCTCTCTACGATATGAGTGCTTTAGTAGATATTATGATGACCGAGGTGCGTAAACTATACACTACGAACCCAAATTCTTAACCATAAGATCAAATTCTTTATAACTCAGTTGTCCTTCAGCTGTTTTATTCTGGCTTAAAAAATAAATATAAGTAAAGGGACTGCCGAGAAATAAAGCTGTCACCCTAGTGAATTTAGCATCATCGCCCATCCCAAAAGCGATTAAATTTTCCTCCCCTTCATATAAATTAAAAAGGGTCAAACAATCATTTCTAAAATTTACTTTCGTTGCTATTTTTACTAAATCAGCTCCTTTTTGTCTTGCCTTTGATATGATTTCTTTAAGCTCTTCTATACGAGGTGTCTTTTCATAATTGTGATAGGAAATTATAACTTTAACCCCATATCCTTTAGCATGTATTATGAGTTCTTCTTGCTGCTTTTCATCGAGCTCTATCTCAATATCTATATACTTAGCTCCTAATTCAATAGCCGCTTTTAATTGATCCATTTTATGATTGCTTGCCTTAGATGAATCCTCTCTATACGTAGCTATTATTTCTTTGCCTAACGCAAAGATTTCCTTGAGATGACTCGTTTTAAATCCGCAAATATCCAGCCTAAGCTCAATGAGATCAAACATTTCCACGATAGAAAGCGCACGTTTTACCCTGCTCTCCGTCAAAACCAAACAACCTTTCATTTTTCCTATTATTTAATAAATTAAACTGCCGCCCAATCTTTCAAAATCAAGAAAAAAGTCTGGGTATGATTTTTGGCTGGCAGTAATACCTTTCAACTTGCCTCCATTCAAGAATACTGCCAAAATAGCACTAGACATGACCATTCTATGATCATTAGAGCCTTCAAAAACATTCTGGGCTTTAGATTCCATGCGATAATTTATTTTTGATTTGCCAACAATTGTTAAAATATCGCCATCTAAATTGTATGGTATTTTCAACAATTGTAACCACTTTATTATACCATTTAGTCGGTCACTTTCTTTAAATTTTAGGCGATTGACACCTTGAATGATTGATTTACCTTCTGCAAATATGGCCAAAACAGCCAAGATAGGAATTAGATCTGGCGAATGATTTGCGTCTACTTGGAATGGTAGATTTTGACTAGACTGAATCACCAATTGGCTCTCCTGCCATGTTACCTTTGCTCCATAGCTTTGAATAACTTCCATGACCATAGCGTCGGCTTGCAATGAATGTCGATTCAGACCGTTTAGAGACACACGACCCGAAATAGCAGCAGCAACTATCCAGAAAGCTGCCGCACTCCAATCGGCCTCTATATTAAGCTCTACATCTGATTGCAGAAGGCTAGGTTTGATAACAATCTCCCCTCCTTTCCATGCTAGATCGGCTCCTATCTCGCCTAGCATTTGCATAGTCATATCCAGATAAGGTTTGCTCTTTACATTGGAAATTGATAGACTTAATGGATTATGGTGTTTTAGCCCTACCATATAATATAATAGTCCTGTAATGAACTGTGAACTCAAAGCACCATCTATCTTTAGGTCTAATGGCAACCTCTTCCCTCTATATCGTATAGGTAGATATTGATTCGCGGATTCATAATCGATCCCTAGTTGACCAAAAATAGAAAATAAGGGAGTCATCGGCCTAACGTTAAGACTATCTTGTCCTACTATAGCAGTTTCTCTTTGATTTAACATGAATAAACAAGCAAACAGTCTTGCCGCTAGACCTGATTCGCCACAGTCTAGTTTGATATCCTTATTAAAATCAAATCTTGTTTCAATTTCTACTACCCCACTCCCTAGCGAAGTTAGCTTGGACCCGCATGCTAGTATTATCTGCAGCGCGACTAGTTCATCCGCTGATTTGCCCAGATTACTTATCTTGGACCTAGAAACCAATAAGGAGGCTGCCAAGGCACGCTGACCATAACTTTTAGAAGGTGGTATATTAATTTCACCCTCCAATTTTTCTCCTGCTTGTATCAGCACATCCATTTCTCTCTTTCCGCTGTATTTAAATACTCCTTTAAACTTGTCAACGAAATTTTTTCTATTCGTGCTCGTCCTATTTTTTCTAACATCACAAAATGTATGTCTTCGTTTTCTCTCTTCTTATCAGAAACTATTTTCTGAAAAATGGCCTGTGCAGAAAAGACTTCTAACCTTATCGGCAAGTAATAGGCAGGTAAAATTTGCCTGATTTTTTCAGCTAAATTTAAATCTAGTCCATAAAATATTTCAGATAACTTGGCGGCAAAGTACATACCTAAACCCACTGATTTTCCGTGTGATAAACCATAAATGCTCTCTATAGCATGCCCTATGGTATGCCCATAGTTCAAAATACGCCTTCGGTCATATTCAAAGGGGTCTTCTTTCACTATATTTGATTTATGTATAATACAACTATTTATTATTTCATTAAAATCCTCTTTATTTTCTATAATTTTCTCCAAACTCCTCGCTTCCAATTTTTCAAAGAGTCTCTGATCTAGAATGAGTCCATACTTAATAGACTCTGCAAAACCGTCTGCCATTTCGTCTATAGGCAAATGAGCTATGAGCCCAGGTAGATAGTAAATAGATGAAGGCTGGTGGAGAGTGCCCAGCTGATTCTTTTTGGTTGAATAATTAATACCATTCTTTCCTCCCATACTTGCATCGATGAGACTGAGAAACGTAGAGGGAACTATAGAAAAAGAAATCCCTCGTAGATAGACAGAAGCTACAAAACCCACCAAATCAGATATAGAGCCTCCACCAACCGCGACTATATGTCCGGTTCTATCCAACTCCATATCTGCTAATATTCTGACAAGCTGCTCAAAACCGCACAAGGTCTTGCATTGCTCTCCACTGTCAATTTCAATAATTTTATCGAGGCTATCCAGTGAAATAAGTGGTCGAACTTTTTTATCTATTACCCAGAGGACTTTAACATAGTTATTTCGAATAGACACTATGATTTCTTCCCAGCTACTCGCCTCTAATATCAGGGTCTCTGATTTTTTAATAACAGTATATTCTTGTATCGTTTTCAATATATTGATGTCAATTCGTATGCCCTATTATCTCTTATTTCCATCCCAGTATGCTCTAGCCCATTAGTCACTATAAATATTTGAGCGCCTAAAGCCAGATTATATCTTGACAATTGTTCAATTACTTTTGTATCTAATTTCTGATTCGGCGCCTTGCACTCTATCAGAATATGGGGAATAGCAGAAGTATTAAATGTACAAATATCAAAACGCTTCATGCGTTCATTGATATAAAACCCTTTCTCAACCGCTATCTTGGAAGTAGAAATTTTCTTATCATAAACTAGGTAGTGAAGCCATAACTGCCTCACCTCCTCCTCTGGAGTGCAGACTACCCATTTCATGCGCACTATATCATATACGAACTTCTTATTGTCCCTATACTCTAGATTAATGTTATACTGTCCAAAAATTACAATCATGACTCATCTTCAAGTTTTTCCCCTCTTAGTTTTCTCAGGCGTTTTCGAGCATCGGTGACGAATACAGAATCTTTGTATTTTGTCAATAAATTTAGATAGGCCTCCTTGGCTATCTCTGGATTGTTAAATATCTCCTCTTCCATTTTTGCCCACTCATAGAGCGCTCGATCCGCGAGAATAGAAGTGGGATATTTTTCATATAAAAACTTATATAGTCGAGAGGCACTTGTATCGTTTTCTGCTGTCCTGTCATAGTTAGCCTCTATCAATATCACATCATCTATAAGACTAGAATTTGGGAAAACTTTTTTCAATGAATTTAGAGTTTTAATCGCTTCCTCCGATCTATTTTGATAGAATAGTAGCTCTGCACTAGATACGTCTTTCATAGCCATTTCCTTCGCTTCATCGCCTTGATTCTCCTGAATAAATAAGGCCAACTGAAGCGCATCATTCGCGATCAATTCACTCGTTGATGATTTCAAAATAGATAATAAATCCTCTGCCAACTCATAATCACCGTTGAAGTAAAATACCTTAGAATTTTTATAGCGAGCTTCTTCTCCCATAGGACCATCTAGTTCGTCCTTATCCACTTGGCCATAGAGTAGGGAAGCTTCCCAGATATCGTTCATGGCCAGCTTTACATCTGCTAAATCTAATTTAGCTCTAGAAACGTAACGCTTGGGCAGCATAGGTATTTCTAGCATTCTTTGTAATAAATTAGAGGCATTGTCCATGCGCTTCAGATACTTCACCGTAAACTCTGCATAAGCAAGTTGAATATCAGCGGTGTTCTTTGTAAAGCCATGCTGAGCTATGTAATTCATAAACTCTAAATTCAAAAGACCTTTATGAACTGAATCTCTTAATCTTCGCTTCTTGACTTTGCTATAGAAAGTCATTATCTTCCTTTCTTGTGCTAACTTACTTAAATCCGCTGAAGAATTTTTTATCAAATAATCATAGCCTTGTATAGCTAGATCATGTTCTTGCTCTGCAGCTGCTATTTCAGCTATCTGATAGATCTGATGTCCTTGTCCTCCTGTTCTTTTTTCATACGCTTTGGCTAATTGCAATGCTTGATCATAATCCTTGACTGTCATAGCCATCTGTATAGCCAGTTCGCTCCACTTATTGCTATTAGGTTCCTGGCTGATCTTGGAAAATACTTTTTTTTCCATAAGCCGCTGTGCCGTATGACTAGTCTGTAAAAAATCATAGGATGCATAGCTTCCTAAATAGCTGGTCTGATCTTTTTCCAACTGAGAAAATGCCAGTTGAACTGCCTCATCTAGCTTATTTTGCTTTGTATAAACATGAAGTTGGTGAGAGAAAAAAGCCTCTTTATTTTTAGTTTTAGCCTGATACTTTAGGATTAAATCTTCTGCCATAGACCAATTTCTAGCCTCTATATATCGCTGAAGATAATTATTGACTTCATATTCATTATCCTTCAGCTGGTCATTAATATATTGCCATTCTTTCTTAGACAGCACCGTATCTCGTGACTTCTCATAAACTAGACCTAGATTGTATCTATACTCTATATTTTTATCATTAGACTTCACCATTTTGCGCGTCACATCAATTGCCTCTTTATATTTGCGCTGCTGTATATATGTTTTGTAGAGGTAGTCATAAAACTTAGTTGGTTTGAGGTCAAACTGCTTTTGAAGCAATACCTCCGCCTTGTCGTATTCTCTAAGTTGAAAGAACTGTATAGCTAATCGCTCGTCTTCAGATGACTGTGCAAAATTATCAATAAAAAATAATAATAGAATGAAACTAAGACTAAGCTTATTCATAAGTTTTCCTCATTTAACTCACGAGTGTACCTATCGCTTCACCTTTCAATATCCTGACTAAATTACCAGCGCTATTCATATCAAATACCATAATTGGCTTTTTATTCTCTTCGCAAAGCGTAAAAGCGGTCAAATCCATGACCTCATATTTATTTTCATAGACCTCTTTAAAACTAAGTTGATCAAACTTCACAGCATTTGGTTCTTTACGCGGATCCGCTGTATATATACCGTCCACATTGGTGCCTTTCATGACAATATCTGCATTGATCTCTATAGCGCGAAGAGCTGCTGCTGTATCGGTAGTGAAATAAGGATTGCCAGTACCTGCACCGAAAATTATCACTCGCCCTTTCTCCATGTGGCGGACAGCGCGTCTTCTAATATATGGCTCTGCTATCTGATCCATGCGCACTGCGCTTATAAGTCTTGTATAAATACCTAAATTTTCTATAGAACTCTGTAAAGCTAAACCATTTATTACCGTAGCTAGCATACCCATGTGATCCCCCTGCACCTTATCTATTCCTATTTCCGATGCATCTTTACCACGAAAAATATTTCCACCACCAATAACAAGTGCTAGCTCTATTCCTAAATCTACCGCCGACTTTATATCAGCTGCATATTGCTTTAATTTTTCCGGGTCTAGACCATACTGCCTGCTACCCATCAATGCCTCGCCACTCAGCTTTAGTAATACTCTTTTATACTGCATCTGTATCTATTTTACCTTGTCTTATGTAGTTTAGAAGCTAAGAATCTCATTTATTTTTCCTTTGATAGATTCCTTTAGTCTCTGCACATCGCACCGGCAAATATAATTATCCTTCAACTTTTCGCAGATTTTAGTCTTTAAATCTTGTTCGTGACAAATATATTCCTGACAATCCGCACATTTATTTATATGCCCTGCCAGCCAGATTCGCTTATCTTCAGACAATTCATTGTCTATATAAAACATAACTTGATTCCTTACGTCTTGGCACAGATTATCCATCATAATTCATCATTTTTATTGCGTTTATCTTTATAACCCATTTTAGTTCCATAAAGTTGCAGTTTTGTTTTGAGTAAATTTCTAGCTCTGAAAAGTCTCGACCTCACCGTTCCTATAGGTATCTCCAGTATATCGCTGAGTTCCTCATAAGTAAATTCTTCGAGATCTGCTAGAACTATGATTTGTCTGTAATCAGCAGGCAATCGCTCTAAAGCAGTGGTGACCTCATCGCCTAGCATCGCTTTGAAATGATCAGAGTTGTCTCGAATTTCTACTCCATCTATATTTTGGGATGTATTATCATCATTAGAGTCTCCGTCGTTAGTCTCTATGATATTGTCAAATGAATAATGAGTAGGCTTAGAAGACTTTTTGCGATAGTCATTTATAAAACCATTCTTCATGATTTTAAATAACCATGCTTTCTCGTTGGTTCCTTCCTGAAAATTGTCCATGAAACGAAACGCCTTGACAAAGGTATCTTGTACTAGATCATTAGCATCTTCTTCGTCTTTGGTTAGATAAAATGCATAATTAAATAAAGTACTAAGGTGAGGAAAAAATTTATCATTAAAATAAATTTCCCTCTCCTTCTGAGTGCGGGAGTTGATCTTATAAAACTCTACTTCCTCTTCCAAGCCGTTGGGTCTACTTTTCTATTTGAAGTTTTAAAGATGTATTGATATCATCTTTTGATAGAATAAGTTGATAAATACCATTCGCTAGATTTGGAATCGATATTGGATAGTTATCCGCCTGACTTATCAATTTAATATTTGTTTTATATACTGTTTGACCAAGGTTGTTCACTAATGTTATATCCACCAGACCTAGTGTTTTAGAATCCACATTTAGATTAAAGACGCCTGCATTCGGATTTGGACTAATACTCGCGTGAATACCTATATTCCCGCTTTGAACAGACCCTAAAAACCGTGTGCCACCTTTAAACATATATACCGCTGAGCCTCCGCCTATATTCTGAACGTCTTTAAATATAAAATACTTAACGCCATTCTCAGTGCCGTCTTGATACTCTCCCAGAACCACAGAGTCAAAAAAGAATCTATTACCTCTAATGCCACCTAATAAAGAATTCGTAAAAGGCATATCTTTTGTTTTGAACCATCTCACATCTTTATTTTCTAACTTCATTTGATCTGTATACAAGTTTTCTATTTCCGACTTCTTGTCATCTAGCTCCTTCAGCTCTGCCTGATTTAGATAAAACTTGACATCAATAGGGCTATTCATCGCTCCGGATTCTACTTTATAATTCCAAAAACGTTTCAACATAAGTGTAGCTGAATATTCCTTGCCTGTATTATTTACACTAACGAAGGTATTCGGTCTCACTACAATATCAGCTTTACCTATGATGTTATTGCCCTTTTTATTCACTGCGAAAAGATATTTATTTGGCTCTTGTCTCGTAGCATAATAAGTCCAATTATCAGCGTCAGTGCATTGCTCTTCAGCGTTATAAATAGAAACTAAGGAAATCGCAGCATTCGATTGTCCTGAGCGGTGAATCACTGTAGCTGTATCTGATATAATCGGGAGACAAGGAGCTGTAGCGTTGATCCTTACCCAATATTTACCACTATTGCTTCCTGACAAATTGTTTAACACTAATTGATTGTTTGTAGCTCCTGGCACCAAAATGCCATCTTTAAACCATTGATATCCCGTCGCAAAACTTGCATTGGTTACCAATTGGACTGTTTCGCCCATACAAGCGGTCTGACCCTCTGGCTGAAGCTGAATAGATGGTTTGGATTTAACATCTATTGCGAAATTATTCGAGGTCACCTCAGGGCACACAGGATCGCTATTTACCGTGACGTGGTATCTACCATTATCTCTCTCAGATAAAAACTGAATATAAAATTGAGAATCAATTTTTCCTTGTATAGGTGCTCCATCCTTATACCATTGGTAGATATTTCCATTGTTAGAACTAAATCCAAATTTAAACTCTCCATCTTGACAAGCTATTAAAGCAGATCTTGTCCCTGAAACTGAAGGCTTTTTAAATACTTTTACATCTATTGTATCTGAAGCCAAATCTATACATTTATTTAAGGCCTTGACTCTAAAAGAATACTTACCCGCATTACTTAATCCAGCAGGCGCAGCTATAAATGAATCTAAACTGCTCACTAAGGTATTTCCTCTGTACCATTGAATTTGTTGTCTATTTAACGCACTAGCTTCTAGCTTCAACTTTTGACCTTCACAAAATTTCATCTGCGCTGGGTAAAAGCCTTGAATGATAGGGCTAGGATTAACGAGGAGTTTGACTGGATTAGAGACAGCATCTGGACACCCTGGATAACTAGATGCTACTAACCTGTAGGTGCCAGAATCCGTTATTCTAGAGGAGAATAAAGTTAAAGAGTCCTTAATAAAATTATTCATTATACCGTTATCTTTAAACCATTGATAGCTCAGTGAATTGATAGGGGTGGTTTTAATCACATAGCGCTGACCTACACAGATCACAGTATCTATTGGCTGGGTTACGAATCGAGGGGTATCGTGCACTGTTACCTTGACCATAAGCGATTTTACATCTCTACATTTGTTACTATCCGTAGCTATTACATGGTAAATGCCCGACTCAGAGAAACTGGCATTGTTTATTGAATACTCAGATTTAGTAGTGTCTGCCCCAGTTATAAGATTGACAGTATCCTTATACCATTTATAAGTTGATGCATTCTTTACAGAAGCTGATAATTTAGCGCCTCTATTAAGACAAACATTAATTGGGGATAAATTAATGTCAATTTGAGGTTCTTTATGAAAGGAAACTCTTACCTCCCTTGAGAACGTATCACTTGTACAGAACTTAGTGCTAAAAATTTTCACTTGATATAGACCGGTATCCTGGGGCTTGGATATTGGCACTCTATAGAAAGAATCATTAAATGTATCTGAAGGCGGAGATACTGAGAAATTTTGTATCACATTCCCGTCTTTTAACCAGACAAACCTATTTCCAAAGGTATCTGATTTCACTTTTATATTGAGTGTATCGTCTTTGCATAAAAGGGTATATTTTAAATCTTCAAATAATTTTGGTACTATTGGTGGGGTTACTTTTGCGGTAGTAGTATCTTTCTCCCCAACACAAAGCCCTCTCTGAACGCGTATATTGTAAAAATAAAAATAATTATTTAAGGTAGGATTAGACACACTGAATGCCCGTCTCAAAATAAGTGGTTTGGCGACTGAGAATGGAAATGCAAACCCGGTCTGATGAACTCGCAGCCCTGTAAGACCTGTCTGCGACAGTAAAACTAATCGATACCCTGTATCTGGATTGGTAATCACAAAATTAAGATTGACTAAGGTCGGCAAGGTAATATTCGCTGCAATAGACGGAGATATAACTCCTGTTTCGGCTACTATCGTGCCGTACTTGTCTAGAAGGGCTACATTGATGGTAGAAGCGGCAGGGCCTTCTAAATACATCCAACAGTTCCGAATGATGACTGGCTCCTGGGCATCAAATTGTATCCCTGACAGTGGAAAAAAAGTATTTGTAATGCTAGTACCAGATTGGTCCAGTTTACCTACTGAATCTGCTGATGACCTGGCGGCAGCTACGTAAAAATCTCGCGTGGCGTTTAAGGTAGGTGTAGTATAGGTCCTACCCATAAAATCAAATGCAAAAGGAGAAGCTGTGGCTGATTGATACCAGTATGCAGAATCTGTATTAGCAGACATAGTGGCAGTAATATTTGCCGTGCCTCTATTACAAATTATAGTCGTATCCGGCACGGTTAATCTAGGGTTATTGGGAAGAATTGTTGCTACTCTTGAAAAATTCGTGCCATTTCTATCCGTTGCCGTTACTGTGAGGAATAAGGTATCTTTTAATAGCGTTACAACCTGCGTAGGAGTATTTATAGAAGTATTATTGGTCCAACTATACGTATATGGAGGACAGCCTCCTGTGGCGTTAGCGCGAATCAATACAGGTACGTTGTAGCATGATCTTACTGGTGCAGTAAGTGTCACATTCAAGCCCCCAGTAGACGAAGTAATGCTCAACGCATTCGAGGCATTACTACATCCGCTTGAATCTGTCAACTCTATGTATACATTAGAAGGCAGGGTTGTAATAGTGAAATTTTGAGGATTTCCTGCGCCTATGGTTGAGGCCCCAATCTTCCATATGGTCTCCAATGGTCTGATATAAATAGAATAATCTTCAACCTCACCTCTGAGGATATTATTGAAAGAATTGATGATAGGAGCATGACTGCAAATCAATCTAATACATGTCTTTCCTGGCCTGGCGTTCGGCGGTATATAAAGGCTAAAATTTTCCGTTCTGCTGCCTGAAGTTCTTGCTTGTACGGTGCTAAAAACGGTTTCATTTGCGCCAGTAAAATTTCCATCACCATTTAAATCTACAAAAGCTGCAAAGTACAATTTCACATTCGCAGTGCTAGTCCCTGTAAAACTAATTGGATAACTTCTTCCAAGACCGACTGTATCTGTTCCGAAATTTCTAAAATTAGAATAGGCACCTCGAATACCCGTTGCAGTCCCTATAGTGCCTACTAGAGAATTAGTGGCCGGTGTTGTATTGTCTATGGTTGTTAGTCTTACATTCGTAATATTCGTCTGCATGACCGTATCAATTACTGTAGGCGGAATAAAAAATCCTGTAGGATCGGGTAGAAACTGATAGGAAAGCTGCACAGTGCTGGAAACACAGGCCTGAGGAGGATTCGAAGTCAACGTTGGGATTAGTGCTACAGATGCCGTATTGTCATTATAGCTAAAATAATTAGACGATACTGTATCATTCAGTCGAGTAATAGCTAAAACTCTATATCGCACAATAGCGTTTAATGGAGTAACCGCAGGAATAACTCTTGTAAATCCTAATGCGGAAACAGCATTCATTCTTAGATATTGATTCGCGCCACCATTGATAGTATACTCTACCATGACACTGTCTAGAGCATTTCCCACGGTAGTAAATAGAGCTTGCACCGTTCTGGCAGTTGCGGTAGCGCAACTTTGAGTTATCGGCGTATGATTCACATTCAGGATTACAGGTGCTACAAAGGCAGTACCTGCAAACTCATCTGCTCCTATATCTGTGGGGTTAGGGCGTGCCTGTACGTCTACATCGAACGCATATCCAGATGGAGCAGCATTACTCTCTAGTCGTGTCACAGCGCCTGCAGTTATGTGTAAATCATTCATAGAAACAAACGGTGGATTCTCGATAAAACTATTTTGATCGCGACCCGTCAATGCTTGCCAATTAGCTAAGTTGGTAGCAGTATTGGCTATAGCCCCGTTGGGAAAGAGATAGCAATTCTTATCCAAAACGGTATTCACAAATGGTGACATATTGGTCATAGTGCCTACACAATAGGCATTAGTAGATGAATTTCTATTTACAATGATATTATTGTTAAACTCCAATAAATTGGTAGCACCCATAAAAGTTACTCCAGCACTGACAGTATTAGTTCCTGTACCTACATAGTTTACTTGATTCAAAGCGATAGTGTTATGGTTGAACCTCAGCGAACCTACACCGTTGAAATACATTCCATAATTGGCATCTAAGAAATTGGCGGTCTGCTTTCTAGCACCTATCACATCCTTTACAAAATTATTATTGATATCCAAGTTTGTATTGGCTGCACCAAAGGCAAACAAACCCACAATCAACCCACCCCCAGCAGTCAAAGAGTTATTGTTCATTATGTCAGTAAGCCTATTATATCTTATAATTGTTGACGGATTACCATTTCTCAATGAGATGCCTAATGTATTATCATTAAATCCAGAGGTCGTATTGGTTCCCACTCTTATTTCGTTGCCTTCAATAATCAAAGGCGCAGTTGCTGTAGATGCTCCTTCACAATCTATGCCCATACTTCCTACAAAGTCATTGGCTACTCCTGTTATTCCTATTTGATTATTTCTGATACGAATATTTGAAAATGCATTCGCAGGTGTTAAAGATGATGAGTAACATCCGATGCCATTATAGCAGCGAATAAAAGTATTATTTTCAATCAGTATATCCCTATTTCTAATTCCGAAAGTTAATAAGTTTCCTGTATTGTTTGAGGCTATCACGATTCCGTAGTTCAATGAGTTACTGGTTGTACTTGGCCTTGGACCTACTATATTACAGTTTTTCACCGTGATACTTGCCGCAGAATCTGAAGGAGTAGCTACGGATCCTATTCGTATTACCGCTGTATTATTAAACGAAGCGGAGCCACCATAAAATCCGATTGTCAAACTTCTATCTACACCAGATACTGCAGGATCGTCTCCGTCTATTTCTACGTTTCTAGCTCCGAATAATTGTATAATCCCTCTGTTTGTATTGAGATTAGTTATTCCAATAGTGCGAACACCTTGAGGTACTATTTTTACGCTTGAGTATCCACTTGCTGCAGGCTTTAATAAGGCAGAAGGCACGGTAGGTTCTGTGGTGTTAGCAGTGATAGTCAAGACGATATCTCCCGAATGTCTGGCGGAATTGATTGAATCAAAAGCCTCGCTGACTGTGGTATACGTACCAGTAGCTACACCTGCCGTGGCCGTGAGCGAGACCTGAGCTTGCGAATAGATAAAAGACATAGTCATCAGCCATAGTAGCAACTGATTTTTATAATTCAATAGTCTGTCTGAGTAGTATTTTCTCATAACTAAGAAAAATTTTTAAGGTTTGAACTTACAAAGATATAAAAAAAATTCTTTTTTTTCAATAATAATAACGGTTTCGACGATTATTTTCCAGTTTTATATATTTCCCTGCCTAAAACCTAGTTTTTTGTCCAAAAAAACGTAGATTTGTAATAAAGCAGTATACAAACATCGGCACTTTGAAGACAACGTGGTGGCTTAACTTTTTCTTTTTTTCTACTTCATGCCTCATGGCACAGGACATCCATTTCTCTCAGTTTTGGGAGCCTTCCGCTTTTGCTAACCCTACCCATATTGGAAATTTTGATGGAAATTTAAAATTGAGCGGACAATACCGGAATCAGTGGTCTCAGTTTAATACACCACTTACAACCATATACGGAGATGCTACCTTAAAATTAGACAGAGAAGACCATTATTGGGCTTTCTCCGTATCATTTCTCAGAGACCAATTAAGCGCACTTATGTATCACCAGTTGCGTTTTGCTGGCAGCGTTTCTTATCAAAAACGCTTTTCGAGAACTATTTTAGGAGGCCTAGGCTTTCAAGCAGGAACACGCATGACTGCTATAGACTACAGTCGTCTCACCTACGATAGGCAATGGGATCCCAGCACAGGACAATTTCAGCAATCTACGCCTCATTTGGAAAACTTTAATAATGAAAATATCTATACTCCTTTTCTTGGATTAGGCGCTAGTATCAACATACAAAAAGTAAAGATGCTACACACCATCGATCTGGCAACCCTCTATATATCTCAGAATAAAAGCTCTGACTTTGTTTTTTACCAACCCTTTAAAATCACATTTAACTACCACAACTATTTTCAACTAAAAAAGAATTTGATTCTAATGCCTAAGCTAGGGGTTATACATACGGCTAGCACGAATAGTATAAACTCAGGCATCTTAGCTAAATTTATTCTAACAGAGGACATAGACGTCTTTGGTGGGCTGCTCTATAGATGGGGCGTGGATAGAAATGG
>Ga0208082_1000006_pt1 | contig 74385 bp, 65 predicted proteins | sample LakMenE09Jun09ns_FD_150683 | JGI IMG/M metagenome (GOLD analysis project Ga0208082, IMG submission 150683) | Freshwater microbial communities from Lake Mendota, WI - 09JUN2009 deep hole epilimnion ns (SPAdes) | ecosystem: Environmental > Aquatic > Freshwater > Lake > Epilimnion/Euphotic zone ... | reverse complement strand
AGTAGATAAAATGGCCATTATCAAAGCGAAAGAAATAGTCAAACAAATCTACATGGATGAAAAGATAGAGCAATACATCGTTGATATTGTATTTGCTTCCCGATTTCCGGCTGACAATAAATTGGATAAATTGAAGCACTTAATTTCCTATGGTGGCTCGCCTAGAGCCTCTATCAATCTAGCTATGGCCGCCAAAGCCAACGCCTTTATGAAACGCAGAGGATATGTGATACCAGAAGATGTGAGACATGTATGTTATGACGTATTGCGTCATAGAATAGGTCTGACCTATGAAGCGGAGGCGGAAAATATTTCGACCGACGATATTATCACTGAAATACTGAATGCGGTAGAAGTACCATAGAGAGAATGGAAGTATCTGAACTCATAAAAAAAGTTCGTAAACTCGAACTTAAAACCCGTAATCATAGTAAAGATCTATTTACGGGAAATTATACCTCTACATTTAAGGGTAAAGGTATATCTTTTCATGGCGTGCGTGCCTATAGCTATGGGGACGATGTGCGCTCCATAGACTGGAATGTCACCTCTCGAAGCCAAGAGCCTTATATCAAAGAATTTGAAGAAGAAAGAGAGTTAACCTTTATTCTATTGGTTGATATTTCTCTGTCAAACTATTTCGGTAGTCAGGATACAACCAAACGAGATATAGTGAATGAGGTAGCGGCTACACTCGCCTTTAGTGCACTTAACAATAATGATAAGGTGGGTGTCATATTCTTTAGTGAAAAAGTGGAAAAATACATCCCTCCTAAAAAGGGCAAATCGCATATTCTAACCATCCTTCGCGAATTAATCAATATCGAACCATCCCGAAACACAACCAATATAGGAGAAGCTATGCTTTTTCTGCACAATACGATTAAGAAAAAATCGACCGTTTTCATATTGTCAGATTTTATAGAAGGAGGAAATTTCGAAAAAGAACTCATCATATCACGCACGAAGCATGATTTTTATGCCTTGCAATTTTATGATCAAATGGAAGAAAACTTTCCCGACATAGGTCTGGTAGAGTTATACAATGCTGAAAAAATGAACTATGAATGGGTAGACACTTCCTCTAGTCTATTTAAAGATCATATGAAGACTCATATTCAAAACAACCTTAAAAATACGAAGACTATCTTCAAAAAATTAGGAGGTGAATACTGTGCCATAAATGTACAAGAGGACTATATTCACAAACTAGCTACAATGTTTAAAAAATAGTAGCTTTACTATTCGTGTCGGAATAAATTTGCGTTCAAAAGTTCTTAAAATATGCCTATATATGGCTCATTATATTAAGGAAACTTCGGATATTTCTGAAAATCAGGATCTCGTTTTTCGAGGAACGCATTCTTTCCTTCTTGTGCTTCTTCCATAAGATAAAACATTAAGGTAGCATCTCCTGCTAGTTCCATAATGCCTAGCTGTCCATCGAGTTCCGCATTAAATCCACGCTTGAGCATACGGATAGCCATAGGACTTCGCTTCATTATGGTTTTAGCCCATTTTATGGTCTCTCTTTCGAGAAAATCAATGGGCACTACTTTATTTACTAAGCCCATATCCAAGGCTTCATAGGCAGAATATTGCTCACAGAGATACCAGATTTCTCTTGCTTTTTTCTGGCCTACATTCCTAGCCAGAAAACTAGATCCAAAGCCTGCATCAAAGCTTCCTACTTTAGGCCCTGTCTGACCGAAAATAGCATTGTCTGAGGCTATACTCAAATCACAGACTACATGTAGCACATGACCGCCACCAATGGCATACCCATTCACCATAGCTATGACAGGCTTAGGCATAGAACGTATTTTTTTATGAATATCGAGCACATTGAGGCGTGGCACGCCATCTTTTCCTATATATCCACCGACTCCTTTTACCTGCTGATCTCCACCACTACAGAACGCCTTTTTTCCTGCTCCTGTTAATACGATAATATTGATATTCGAATCTTCTCTGCAGATATCGAGTGCATCCAATATGTCAAAATTGGTCTCAGGTCGAAATGCATTATGACGTTCAGGGCGATTGATGGTAATCTTTCCTATTCCATCATAGAATTCAAATAGAATGTCTTCGTATTTTTTAATTTCTTGCCACATATTTTTTAACGAATAGTTAATAGTTAATAATGAATAGATTCTTTTAAAGATAAACCTTTGATTAAATTATTTTTTATAGTGGTCAAGGTCATTCAAATAAATTTTTGATTGGAACGCCTATTAAAAAAAATGCCTTTACTGTTTTCATTATTAATTGTTCGTTATTAATTATTCATTAATAAGCTCTTTCTCCGTTATCTTCAAAATAATTAATAAATGACTGATTAGCCACACGATTACCTCCCGATGTGGCATAGTTTCCACTGAAGTACCAGTCTCCTCGATCGTTTGGACATGCTATAGCTAGATTTTCAATTGTCTGAAATACCAACTCTACTTCATAGGTCGCATCTTCAGGCGTCACGAGTTCACCAGCTACTTTTGTCAATTCTTCATTGTCGAATACAGCATAAAAATCCTTAAGAATATTTCGAATCTCAGTAAAAGATTTTTGATTTTCAAGAATACATTTCTGATAAATTTCTTCCATAAAACCCAATTCATTTCTTCGCGATAAAACTTCTTTTGCGGCTCTGAAAACTAATAAATCGCCCAATTTACTCATATCAATACCATAGCAATCGGGATACCGGATCTGCGGTGCAGAAGATACCACCATGACCTTTTTTGGTTTTAATCGACCGAGAATATTGATAATGCTTTGCTTCAAAGTCGTGCCACGCACGATAGAATCATCTATAATACAAATAGTGTCCTGACCAGGAACAATAGAATTATACGTTATATCATACACATGAGAAACTAGGGCATTTCTACTTTGGTCATTGGTTATAAATGTCCGAAGTTTAGCATCTTTCACTATAAGTTTTTCTTCTCTTATACGTCCTTCAACTAATTCACGGGTGTTATCTTTATCTATAGATGAAATAATGTTTGAACGATAAATCTGCTCCAATCCCTTTATGAGACCCATATAGGCCAGCTCTGCCGTATTGGGGATAAATGAAAAAACTGTATTATTAAAATCTGCCTTTATTTTCTCGTATACTAAGGGTGCTAAAAGCTTTCCGAGCATTTTCCGTTCACCATATATGGTCCCATCTGTGCCTCTAGCGAAATAAATACGCTCAAAACTGCATGATAAGCGCTCCTTTTCCTCCTGTATTTTCACCACCTTATGCGGTTGGTCATTTTTTAATATCAGGGCATGTGCAGGTGGTAATTCATTAATTTGATTATAATCAATATTAAATGTCGTGGCTATAGCTGGACGCTCACTTGCTACTATAGTCACCTCATCATCTGCATAGTAGTGGCATGGTCTAATTCCGTTAGGATCTCTAAAGACAAAGGCATCTCCATAGCCCAAAACTCCTGCTATATTATATCCACCATCAAATCCTTTCACTGCTCTAGTTAGAAGATTTTCAATCACGAGTTCACGCTGTGTTTTTTCAGATATTTCCTGATTGCCTAAGCCTTCTTTTTTATACTGGTCGAATAAAGCCTGTACTTCCAAATCTAAAAAATGACCTATTTTTTCTAGCACTAAAACTGTATCGGTATTTTGTCTCGGGTGCTGTCCTAGATTGACCAGCTGGGTCATCAATTCTTTTACATTTGTCAGATTAAAATTGCCTGCTAAGACAAGATTTCGCGTTAACCAATTTGATTTTCTGTAAAAAGGATGACATACTTTTTCTGAATTAACTCCATGTGTACCGTATCTTAAATGTCCTAAAAACACATTACCAAAAGACTCACAATGCTGCAATAAGTGCTTGGCATCTTTTCTCTGCTCTTCATTACATGATTCGAAATGAGCATAGGAGCGTTGGAAAATTTGTTGAAGACTCGTGGCGTCAGAACTGCGCTCTCTATAGATAAAGTCATGACCGAAATGTGTGTCTCTCTTGACCACAGCTATCCCAGAGCCATCTTGTCCTCTATTCCTCATTTTTTCCATCATGAGGTACATTTTATCTAGCGCATACGTAGGAGTTTTATACTTATCTAAATAGTATTGGAGTGGCTTATTAAGTTTGAGGAGAGCTACACCACATTCGTGCTTTATACTATCTGACATATTTTTTTATGTTTTTATATTTTCTAGGTCGAAAGGCTAAAATTAATACAAACCTTTTACAACCTTAACTTCATTTTTAATTTACCAATCCTTTTCCCCTTTTTTAGGTTCAGGCTTGGTCTTCTTAGCTTCCATTTTATTTTGTGTATTCTGTTCCTGGTTTTTTAAGGCCTCTAGCAATCGCTGTGCCTGTTCTTTGCTCATAGATTTATTATCTGGCTTTGGTTCAGACTTAGCTTCCTCAGGCTTTTCTTGTGGGTTTCCGCTTCCACTGCTTTTTTTCTGGTCGTCTTTTTTGTCTTGATTATCTTTTTTATCTTGCTTTTGATCATTTTTACCTCCTCCTTTATTCTTTTGCTGCTTCTTAGCCATAGCCAGATTATACTTAGTCTCCATATCGCTAGGATTTAACTTTAGTGCGTTTTCATATGCCAGTATGGCTTGCTCTAATTGATTGGATTTAAAACAGGCATTTCCCATATTATGGTAGGCTCTGGCTCTTGACAATTTATCATCATTTTTGTCAATACTCTTTTCATAATATTCTTGACTTTCCTGAAATTTCTGCTGGCTATAAAGTGTATTTCCTAAATTATAATTCGCTGATTTACTCTTAGGATCTATTACTAGAGCTTTCCTATAATTTAGCTCAGCTTTATCAAAATTATTATTCTGATAGCTGGAATTACCATTTCTTATGAGGGTTCTTGACTTTTTATACTGAGCTTCGATTTCCTTAGTTTGTGCAGTGGCTGAAAAGGAAAAAAGAATGAGAAATACTATGCTAGAAATATTTTTTAAAAATTGCTTGTAATCTAGGCTAGGCAACATAAATTCTACAAAAAATAAGAGCAATGCAGCAAGCGCAAACCAATAGAAATAGCTATTGAAATTAGACATATCAAAATCTTCGAAATCTTTACCCTCTAACTTGTTCAATTCTGCTACGACATCTTCTACTATATCTCCCTGCTGCCCTAGGTGATAAAAACTTCCATTACCGATGGAAGCTAAATTTTCAAGAACACTTCGATTAAATGAAGTCATAACAATATTTCCATTTTCATCTTTTTTATACTCGCCATTACCTACTGGGATAGGGGCTCCTTTTTCTTCTCCTACACCTATTGCGAAAACTTTTATCCCATTTTTACGCGCAGTTTCTATAGCAGCACTAGCCTCTTGATCATGATCCTCTCCATCCGTAATTATCACAATAGCCTTGCTCTTTGATTCTGTAAGTCCCAAAGTATTTCCCGCCATAGTTACTGCCTCTCCAATATTGGTGCCTTGTGATGGAAAATTGGATGGATCAATGATTGGCATACTCATTTTTATCGATGTAAAATCTATAGTCAAGGGAACTTGTAAATAAGAACTCCCAGCAAAGAGAACGAGTCCCACTCGATCATGCTTTAATTGATCCAGAAATTTAGTAATAAAAAACTTTGATCGACTAATCCTATTAGGCTGTATATCCTCTGCTAGCATACTATTGGACACATCTAATAGGAGCATTATATCAAGTCCTTGTCCTTTGATTTTCTCGCCTTTCACCCCTATTTGGGGATTAGCTATAGCTAAAATAAGAAACACTATGCTTATAAAGAATAAGCCAAGCTTTATTCTATCCTGTAGGGTATTTCTGTAGGGCAATATGAGATTTGCTATATTGGATTTAAATACAGATTTCTCAGTTTTTAATTGCCAGCGCATATAATAAGCAACAACCGCAATTAGTGGAATGATTAACCACAATAAGTTTAATAAATAGCCGTATTGAAATCTTTGCATATTAAATGGAAGCAAATTTCAGTGAAAACACACTAAAAAAAATGGAAGAATGCCTAAAATTCGTTAAGCAAACTAGCAACTAGACTTCAAGCAGCAGAGTGATCAGGAGGCAAAGCTGATGATTCTTTGAAGTGATGTTTTACTTTAAATGGTTCAACATAATTTTCATAGAACTGCTTCTTGTTATCTCGAAACTCCGTTACACCTCCTAATTTGTACAAAAGCTGGACATAAAGCCAAGGTATATCTAACTGATATGGTAGAAATCCGCTTCGAGCACTCGTAGCAAACAAGTGGTGATTATTGTGCCACTCTCCCGCAACATAGCCAGCCCATACTTGATTGATAGAGTAGTCTGAACGATTATAATCAGAATCTCCCCAGCCTTTTTTTCCCTTTCCTTTTCCGTGGCCTTCGTAGTTAAACGTTCTTACTCCTACGGCCCAAACAAAAGTTCCACCGAAAATAGCGCTTAACATACCTAGTCCGCCACCGTAGCTTCCTATCCATTCACCTAAAAAATAAAAAACAGTACCCCAAAAAATCCAGTTCAGAAACGTAGAGAGAAATATGTAAAGAGGATGAGCTATAGTTCCGTATCTCAGGTATTGCTCATAAGTGTTGATTTTTGAACCTGTATGCGCAATATTCTTTTTTGCTACGTTGTAGTCCTCTTCAGATAGTTCCCTATTCATAAGCTGATGATTGGTATCGGCTAAGAAACAATAGAAAAAACCTCCGAATGCATTGTAAGGATCTCCTGGTTTGTCTGATTTTTCATGATGTACATGGTGTGAAACTACATAGAGTTCTTCAGGTATTACTTTAATCACGAGATGCTGTGATATAAATTTCCAAAAATTATTTTTGAAAGTGAATGCACTATGAGTGGAGTATCTATGGTACCACATAGTTCCGTGACTACCCATAATTACCATACCGTAAATAAACGCAATCAAAGCATTTCCGATAGACAAATACTTAAAAATTAAAAGAAGGAAAGCTGGCATCAATAATAGCACTAATAACCAAGCATAGAGAGGAAACCAATTTCGAATATCTCTAAATATGTTTATTCGATAAAAGTATTCAGATAGTATTTGACCAATCGTCGGTTTAATAAAATTTCCACTCTCATCTGCCCACTTATAGCGTGGCTCCATTAGAATGTAATCGCTTAATTTCATATTGTTTAATTTACAAGTACAAAGATAAGATATAAGGAAAACATTTGAATATATAAACTTGTATAATAATGTTTTAAATTGCTAATAATACTTAAATCCTAGTCCCAATCACCTTTGACATCTGGATTATCATATAGGAGTCTAGTTTGCCATTTTTGACGCATACGCTGTATATATAATTCTGCTAGTTCATTAGCTATCTCCTTCGATGTTTTCTTAGCATCAAAGCATGAACGAACCTTAGTTTCTGAGATATCACATTTGTAGAGTAGCTCAAGCAAACTAGAATAATCATGATCTAACATTTTTTGGATTCGAAAGCCTACGAGATTTTTTAAATTTTCAAACACTTCGTCTGAAGTCAACAACTTCAAATTCGTCCACTTTTTTAGAATGCCGAAATCGACTTTGGCACTATGAATAAGAAAATCATTCGCGTTCTTCATCCATCGTAAGTGTTCTGCGTTTATAATTTCCTTTCTTAAGGTAATATAAATCTAAAAATGACAATATAGCGACTAGGGTATAGCAAATACTAGATGCCCAAGCTGACGCAATAATTCCATATTGAGGGAGATACAAATAATTTAAAAGCAAATTTAACACAACACCTATACTAAGGATTATAAGCAAAGATTTTTTTAAGCGCACTGAAAAATATATCTGATAGGTTAAAATAAACATAGATAAGGAAACAAAGCCAAGCAGCAGAATGCGCAATGAGCGTATGCCTTGAACATCTTGTTTATGAAAATACATTTCATACAGCCAAGGACTGAAGAAAAACACCATCAAAGCCATAACTGCACTTGATAAGAATACAAATAGGAGTACCTTCTTAGTATTTTCAAGTATGTCTAAGAAATTATCCCTCTCTAACAACCTAGGAATGTACATGGCACAAATGATACTAGTAACCATAAACATATTCTCAACAATAGTCCCGCCGATACCATAAACTCCTACTTGATGGTTATTATAGAATGCTTTAATGATAAATTGATCCCCTCTAAGCAGTAAAATGTACAGAAATCCTGCCAAATAGTTTTTCATATTAAAGAGAATATTCTCTTTAAAAAAACTCATATCCCAATGAAGGGGCCAAATCTTAACCTTAGCCTTAGCATGGGCTAAGCATGTAAAAATGAAATACTCTAATGTCATAAATACAATAATAAATGTCACAGACATTATTCCCAAATAATAGAGCGTAAGCATGAAAATGCCATAAACTATTCGCGTACCCAAATCAACTTTTTGCATAAATAAATTTTCATCCATACCTTGAAGAAAAGATCTATAAATGAGGGAAAAAGAATAGATAATATAACAAATAACGAATACAATTTGCAGAGTATTGGACTGAAATGTGAAATAAAAACTAAATAAGAAAAGAGCCAGCAAAATGACTACGATACTTATGCTAGTGATAATAAAATTAGTCGTAAGATAGAGTGGCAACTTTTCAGGTTTCTTTTTAGCATAATAGATAGCACTGCCATTGAATCCAAGGTTGAGAAACGTATTGAACAATATTAAAGCGCCTATAAAGAGTCCAAACTGTCCACTATTTGCTTCTCCTAATTCATTTCGTAGCAATATGCCTGTGCCTAAATTAATAGCAATGACTCCACTTCTAAGAATAAAAATGATTGAAAAGCTTCTAAGCAATAGTTGATATTTATGAAAAAGAAAGAAGTACTTATTCTTTAAATCGTTCATAAATTTAAAATTTCAGCTACGTGCTTTTTAATATTCTCTGCTATTTTATCCATCGGTATATCATTCTCGTCTCCGCTAAATGGATCTTCTATCTCCTCCGCTACGAGTTCCATGCCTAGCATGACATAGAAAACAAGTGATACAATAGGTATAGACCAATAGCCCAGCGTAAAGCTAAGACCAAATGGCATGGTAGCAATATAAAAAAACACTACTTTCTTAATAAAAGCTGAATAACTATAAGGAATAGGTGTATTTTTTATACGTTCACAAGCTCCACAGACATCTACGAAATTAGTTAATTCTTGAAGAATTAATCGCAATTCATCGATTGATAGTTGCCCTTGCTTATAAAATTCATAGGTGCGCTGGAAGATAATTTTAGATACCTGATTTGGGAGGTGCTTGGAGTCACCTAATTCTAACATAGGATGATTCACTTCATCTAACATCAAGCGGGTCTTTTCCTTCTTTAAATGCAAATGCAAATGATGGGCAAACAGTGGAATGCTCTCTTTATAGAAATTAAGGGCCTCATGGTTATCGGAAAAAATTGACCCTACTTTTATTGCTAGATTTCTCGAAGAATTCACTAAACTTCCCCAAAGCTTGCGCCCTTCCCACCAGCGATCATAGGCAGTATTAGTTCTAAAAACTAATAAGATAGAAATAGCGAATCCCAAAAAAGATTGAAGAGCTAATACATTCTTCAAAGGATGGTCTAGAGGAAGCTTTAGCACATCCTGCTCTATATAAACTACGATCAAGGTAAACAAGCATACAATCAATATCAGCCAAAACATAAGTCTGAAAGATGAGGACTGATGAGGTCTTAAAAGTAGACTAATCCAATCTTTTGGGTTATAAACGCGCATAATTATCTTTACAAAAGTAAAATTAAGACAAATTAGTTAGAGCAGTATGATATAAATTTGTCTTCTTATGACAAAAAATAAATTAGCATTTGTATCGGGAGCTACTTCCGGCATAGGAGAGGCCACAGCCAAAATTCTTGCTGCGAATCAGTGGGACCTTATTATATCTGGGAGAAGACTAGATAGATTGAATGAACTGGCATCTAGTTTAAATACTAAATATAATGTCTATGTGCGAGCGCTCTGCTTTGACATACAGCAGCGCGAACAGGTAAAAGATAGTCTTGCTAGTTGTGCAGATCTTCTTACTAAAATTGACTTACTAGTTAATAATGCAGGCCTAGCTTTAGGCAAATCGCCATTCCAAGAAGGATTAGAATCTGATTGGGAAACGATGATAGATACTAATCTTAAAGGCCTTATCTATCTTACGAAAGAAGTTATTCCTTTCATGATAGAAAATAAATCTGGGCATATAGTAAACATAAGTAGCACTGCAGCGCGTGATATGTATCCAGGCGGCAATGTTTATAGCGCTAGTAAAAGCGCTGTGGATGCACTGACTAAAAGCTTAAGACTAGATCTCCTAGAGCATAATATCAAAGTAAGTAGTGTAGCACCTGGCATGGTTTATACTGAATTTTCAGAGGTGAGATTTCATGGCGATAAAGCTAAGGCTGAAAAGGTTTATCAGGGATTTGAGCCCCTTTATGCTAAGGATGTGGCAGACGCCATTTATTACATAGTCACCAGACCATCTCATGTGCATATAGGCGATCTCATCATCACCTGCACAGCGCAGGCTAATTCTAACATAGTGATCAAGTCCTAATCTAGCGAGAAGACTTGTGAATAAAGACTTTTTAGATAAAATAAAAAATAATTAGGTCGATTTCCATTTATTTTGTATTATCTTTGCAAATAGTTAACCAGTGAATCTGCACACCTCTAAATTTTTTATTTAATGACTAAGAGAAAATTACTTTTTCTAACTTCTGAGTTAGAACCGTTTAACAATTTGACAGATATAGCCAATAAAATATCCGAACTTCCGAACGAATTAGCTGCTAACGGACTTGATGTACGTATTCTCATGCCACGGTTTGGAACCATCAATGAGCGAAGACATAAGCTTCATGAGGTTGTCAGATTAAGTGGAATCAACGTAATGTTTAACGACGAAGATTTTGCCTTAACAGTAAAAGTAGCATCTTTACCTAATTCTAAGCACAGACTTCAAATCTATTTCTTACATAATGACGATTTTTATACAAGGAAATTTGACTTTGAAGATGAAAATGGAAAATTCTATGATGACAATTCAGAGCGCATGATATTTTTCAATAGAGGTATCATGGAGACCGTGCGAAAATTTGGGTGGGCTCCAGACTTTATAATTTGCAATGGCTGGATGACGAGTTTGGTGCCTTTTTATGCTCGCACTTTATATGGAGCTGACCCCATATTTTCGGAATCTAAAATATTTTTTAATATATTTGATGAGAGCTTCAATCATGCTCTTGAAGAAAAATTTTTAGAAAAAGCTCTTCTTGACAATGCTATAAAAGAAGAAAAAGGCTTAGATTTTAAACCCGCTACGCACACTGCTTTATGCCGTGGTGCTATTAATTACTCTGATGGAATTATCCTCAACACACATTCTATTGATAGCGATCTAAATAAATGTGTAATGGAGAGCAAAAAGCCCACGTTTAATAGAGATATGACTCATGATAATCCTAAGGCATTCTTTGAATATATAGATGCTTTCAAACCAGTATTAGAAAGTGAAGGCGCATAATTTAACAAAAACGATTTGCCAGCTTTTCATTCTTATTTCCCTTTATTCTTGTAGTAAAGAAGGTACAGATTTTATTGACAACACAAGTAATTTTCCACTCAATTGGAAATCAAATGATAGCCTTGTGGTAATCGGGTACAATGCTTTAGATTCATTAAGAGCGATAAGGAATACTAGTGTAGTCCCCTTTGGTACTAAAATAGATGAGCATTACGGCACTTTTAGATCTAGCTATTTCGCTAGCTATCAGACTACACTATCTAGTAAGAGTTTTACTTTTGCGTCAGTAGATTCTATCGTGCTAATTATTCCTTATTATGCAACTACTCCTGCCTACGGTTCTGCAAATCAGCCATTCAGTATGGAGGTATATGAAATGACAGAAGGAATAGAAACCGACCCGATTAGTAAAAAAATGACCTATACCTATAACCCTAGCTTACTTGGTTCTCTAACTAATTTTACCGCTAATTATAAGGATAGCACCTTAGATGGAGGAATTAAAGCAGCTCCAGCCATAAGAGTTCCTTTAAATCGCAGTCTAGCTAATAAAATTATTGCCCCAGGAGTCTATTCAAGTGACGCAGATTTTCAGAATGTACTGAAAGGACTCTACGTACGAAGTAGCGGAAATAACAGTACCAATGGATTTGTATTACTGAGCATAGGATCTGACAACACGCTAAGAATTTATGGCAAGAATGCCAATGGAGGTTCGATCACCTCTGATTTTAACACTGGAGGGAATAATTCAACCACTATTAATCAATTTCTTCATGACAATTCAAGTCTAGCAAGATTAGCAAGTCAAAATCCAAATAATACCTCTGGTGATAATCTTTTATACAGCCATGGATTGAGTGGCTATGTACCGACCTTAGTGCTTCCAGATCTCTCGAGTTTCATGAAAATGAAAAGTGTTTTCAAAGCAGAACTAAGTCTATACATAATAGACACAGGAGTTTTTCTCACACCGAATCTTGGACTTATGTCGTTGGACACCTTAAATCGTGAGTTTGCCCTACCGGACGAACTATACAAAAAAGGCTTTTTAATTTCTATCAAAGACACCTCAATAGGAGGTAATCCCTGTAAGGAATATAAGTATAATATAGCAATGTATGTCAATAGAATGGGAACCAATATAAATACAACCAGAAAGTTGAGAATTTATTCAGCACCATTACTGATTTCCAATTCTTTGACCAAATTTTCAGATTTTCTACCTTCGAGTGTAGTTATTGGCGGCACAGGAAATGCTGCTAACCCTAAATTAAAATTATATTATACTGATCTTTAATATTTTAAAATTATGTGTGGAATTGTAGCCTATATAGGAACCAAAGAAGCCTATCCCATTCTCATAAAAGGATTAAAAAGACTAGAATACAGAGGCTATGACAGTGCAGGTGTAGCACTAATGAATAATGAGAATATCTCCCTAATAAAGCAAAAAGGGAAAGTATCTGAGTTAGAAGAATTAGCTACAAAAGCTAGTATAAACGGGACACTCGGCATTGGCCATACTCGTTGGGCCACACATGGTCCCCCGAGTCAAATAAATTCTCACCCTCACATAAGTAATAATGGGGATATAGTAGTCGTTCATAATGGTATTATAGAAAATTTTCAATCCATCAAAGAAGAGCTAACAAGAAGAGGCTATAAATTTATATCTGATACTGATACAGAAGTCCTTCCCCATCTGATTGAAGAAATTCAAAAAAAGGAAAAATGTGCGCTAGACAAAGCTGTTCGCTTAGCGTTAAATGAAGTGACTGGAGCTTATGCTATAGCAGTATTTTCTAAAAAAGAACCCAATATACTCATTGGTGCTAGAAAGGGAAGCCCAATGATAGTAGGCATAGGAGAAAATGAATTTTTTCTGGCTTCTGATGCCTCGCCAGTCATAGAATACACCAAGAAAGTCATCTATATTAATGATGAAGAAATGGTAACATTAAATAGAGATGGCAACTTTGAATTGAAAACTATCCAAAACGAAGAAAAAACACCTAATATTCAAGAATTAGAACTCAACCTAGAGTCTATTGAAAAAGGCGGTTATGAGCATTTTATGCTCAAGGAAATACATGAGCAACCAAGGAGCATTTATGACAGTGTCCGCGGAAGGGTAGATTTAACAAATGGTAAAATAAAATTAGGCGGTCTGGAAGAGTACAAAAATCGAATCATGGCGTCTAGAAGAATCGTAATTGTGGCTTGTGGAACCTCTTGGCATGCTGGTCTTTTAGCTGAATATATGATTGAAGATCTAGCTAGAGCTAATGTAGAAGTAGAGTATGCTTCGGAATTTAGATATAGAAATCCAGTCATAGACGAAGACGATATTATTATAGCTATATCACAGTCGGGGGAGACCGCTGACACCTTAGCTGCCATCGAAATGGCTAAACAGAAAGGCTGCTTAATTCTAGGGGTTTGCAATGTGGTAGGTTCTTCTATTCCTAGGGCTTCTCATGCTGGATGCTATACTCATGCTGGACCTGAAATAGGCGTAGCTAGTACTAAAGCTTTTACCGCCCAGGTTTCTGTATTTTTCCTCATTGCACTTTGGATAGCTGAAAATAAAAATACCTTATCTAAATCCCGACTGAACCAATTGCTTCATGAACTTGAAATTTTACCATCAAAAATAGAATCACTTCTCAAATCGTGTGAAGAGAAGGTAAAAGCGATAGCTAAAGAGTATAAAAATGCTACTAATTTTCTCTACTTAGGTAGAGGGTATAACTTCCCAGCAGCTTTAGAAGGTGCACTCAAGTTAAAAGAGATCTCCTACATACATGCAGAAGGCTATCCTGCAGCAGAAATGAAGCATGGCCCTATTGCACTTATAGACGAAGAAATGCCTGTAGTATTTCTCGTGAATAACATAAGCAGCCATGAAAAGACACTTAGTAATGTGCAAGAAGTCGCGGCTAGAAAGGGACAGGTGATTGCTATAGCTCGACATGGAGATACTCAAATTAAAAAATTAGCAAAACATGTTATTGAAGTGCCTGATACAGAAGATTGTCTAAGTCCTATTCTGGCTTCTATTCCACTTCAATTACTATCCTATTATACAGCACTAGAAAGAGGCTGTAACGTAGATCAACCTAGAAATCTAGCTAAAAGTGTTACGGTAGAATAATCCAAAAATGGAAAATAGCTTTAAGTACTATTTTAGATTATTTTTCAAGGTATTCATTGGGGGTATACTCTTATTTTCTCTACTACTATTTTCTGTTGCTCAAGGTTGGCTAGGAGAATTACCTTCTATAGAGTATATTAAGAACCCTGAAAGCCAGGTATCTTCTGTAATCTATAGTGAAGATGTCGAAGTCATGGGTAAACTCTACTATGAAAATAGAACAGAACTTAATTATAAGCAAATTTCAGCTAGTACGATACAGGCTCTCATAGCGACAGAAGATGAGAGATTTTATGATCATTCTGGCATTGATGTCTTTGGAGTTATCTCTGCCACCTTTAGAACCTTCGTACTAAGAAAGCCATCTGGTGCTAGCACGATTACCCAACAATTGGCTAAAAATCTATTTCATTCTGAAGGTAGAAATAATAAATTCAAGCGGCTGATACAAAAAATAAAAGAGTGGTATATAGCAATAGAACTAGAGCGAAATTTTTCCAAACAAGAAATTCTCGCCCTTTACTTTAATACAGTTCCTTTCCTGCATAATTCTTATGGTCTTAGAGAGGCCTCTAAAACCTATTTCAATAAAGAACCTATAAAGCTTACTCTTGATGAATCTGCCATTTTAGTTGGCATGCTCAAAGGACCTTCACTTTATAATCCTAAATCAAAACCAAAGAACGCACTAAAAAGGAGAAATATAGTCATCGAACAAATGAGAAAAGCTGGATTTATAAATGAAACGACAGCAAATAGAGCCAAAAAACTCCCAATCAAACTTGATTATAAACTGACCTCTCCAAGCACAGGTTTGGCTCCATACCTTAGAGAGCAGATTAGAATAGAACTAGAAGAAATACTTAGGAATTATACCAAAGAAAACGGAGAATCATACAATATATACACAGACGGATTGCGTATTCACACCACGATAAATTCTAAACTTCAAAACTATGCTGAAATAGCAGTAGCTGAGCATATGCCATGGCTTCAAAAAGAATTTCTCCGTGAATGGGGAGCTAAGGATCCTTATAAATATGGGGCTAAGGCTAATCCTGATTTAGTCAAAAATATAGTTCGAGAAACTGAACATTATAAAGCACTAAGTGATGCTGGAAAATCTGAAGAGGAAATTTTCACTATTCTAGGCAAAGAGAAGCATACCATGCAAATTTTTACCTATCGTGGCCCAGTAGATACGATAATGAGTGTCATAGACTCTATCAAATACATCAAAAAAATATTACAAACAGGACTATGTGCTATGGAGCCTCAAACAGGTAAGATAAGAGCATGGGTAGGTGGTGTTGATTTTAATTTTTTCAAATACGACCATGTTCGAAAATCTACAAAAAGACAGGTGGGCTCTACATTCAAGCCATTTTTGTATAATGTAGCATTAGAAAATGGAATGACGCCTTGTAGTAAGCTTAAATATGAAAAACCGCTCATCGAAGGTCATGAAAGTTGGGACCCTAAAGGATCAAAAAATTTCCAGGATGGGGAGGAAGTTTCTCTTAAAGCGGGCCTCCAAGTCTCAGACAATAGAATTGCTGCCCTATTAATCAAACAATTCGGACCGTCTCTTCTTATAGATAAGGCCAGACAGCTAGGGATAGAAACTGAATTCGAAGAAGTGCCCGCTATATGTCTTGGCACAGCGGATGTATCCGTTATAGAAATGCTTGGAGCCTACTCACCCTATATGAATGAGGGAATCTATAGTCAGCCATACTACATAGATCGTATAGAAGATAAAAATGGCAATGTAATATTTGAAAATAAGCCGCAATCCAAGGAAGCTATAACGGCTGAAACAGCAAAACTAATGAACCTAATGCTTCAGCAAGTATCAAAGGAGAAAGGCACTGCTAATCGCCTGCGCAGCCAATATGGATTTAAAGAAGAAATAGCCTGCAAAACTGGAACTACTCAATCAAATTCTGATGGCTGGTTTATAGGAAGTACGTCCAATCTTCTCACTGCGGTATGGGTAGGAGCAGATGATCCTTCTATTACTTTTGCATCTACACGACTAGGTCAAGGAGCCAACTCTGCGCTGCCTATCTGGGCCAAATTTTATAAGAAAGCAACTACCTTGCCGAAATATAAATCTGGTTCCTTTTTCAATGAAACAGACAGCGCTACTATTCAAAAATTTAATTGTAGCTATCAAGATGATAGCGCACCAATAGATAGCTACGGTTCTAATCTCCAAGATGTAGATCTCGACTCTATTCTACCAAGTGGGAAAAAAGATTATTAGACGTCTCTTGAATTGGATGTAATCCAACGATTGCAAATTATAGTGGCGCACATAGCAAATACCCAGCCAAGAACTATACCCCCAATGATATCACTAGGATAATGCACTCCTATATATAACTGACTAAATCCAATGAGTAGGACCCAAAACACCAATAACACTCGCTGCCATATGTTGAAAAATTGGCCAATAAAAAATGCCAGAGCAGCATGATTCACGGCATGGCATGATGGGAAACTAAACGTCTGACTACAATAGGGAAACATCCGTAGCCAATAAGCCAATTCTTCTGACTGACAAGGCCTTATGCGATGAAACCATGGCTTCAATAGCTGAGCACAAACTATGTCTGCCAGTGAGACAAGGATGATAGATATCAATATGATCTTAATGTAATCTCTTGGAAAATATTTCCAAAAATAATAGACTAAGCATACATAAAGAGGGATCCAAGTGGTCTTAGTTCTTAGAATAGGACATAAACTATCCAATAACGGATTCGACAAATCCAAATGGATAAACCTAAGTAGAATGATATCTGAATTCTGAATCGTTTCAAGCATATTAGTATGATGTCCAAAGTTGATATTTGTATATATTAATTTTCATTCATAATGCAGCGAATAATTTTGTTTTATTCAATACGTTAAAAATTGATTCATCATAAGCATCAATTAGCATTTTCAATTGCCTTCGGCTTCAAATCTCAGTTCTTGAACAAATCGTGCAGCCAGAGATTCTGCTTGATCAGAAGTATTGGCCTCCGAATAGATTCGGATGATAGGTTCGGTATTGGATTTGCGAAGATGCACCCAGCTATCGGTAAAGTCAATTTTAAGTCCATCTTCGGTATTGCATTGCTCCACATTTTTGTATTTTAAGTACATTTGGTTTAATAAAGTATCTACATTCATTCCTGCCTCTAACTCTATTTTACTTTTGGCCATTTCAAACTGAGGCAAAGTGGCCTTGAGTGCAGACATTTTTAGCCCCTTCTGAGCATAATAACTCATAAAAAGCGCTATACCCATAAGTGCGTCTCGTCCATAATGTGAATCTGGGAAAATTACACCGCCATTCCCCTCCCCACCGATGATAGCATTAACTTCTTTCATCTTGGTGACGACATTTACTTCCCCTACAGCAGAGGCATAGTATTTCCCGCCATGCTTCATAGTTACTTCCCTTAAAGCGCGAGTGGACGATAGATTGGAGACAGAAGACCCTTTTTCAATAGATAGAATATAATCCGCCACTGCTACAAGGGTATATTCTTCCCCAAAAAGACTACCATCTTCATTCACAAAACAGAGTCTATCTACGTCCGGATCTACTACTATGCCAAGGTCGGCCTTTTCAGCCACGACAGACTGGCATATTTGCTGTAAATGAGGTGCTAACGGCTCAGGATTGTGGGCAAAGTTGCCGGAAGTATCTCCGTTCAGTAGAATGATATCTTCTATACCTAGTGCGTTTAACAATTTTGGAACTGCTATGCTACCACTGCTATTAATACCATCGACTACTACCTTTATTGTTTTAGATCTTATACTCGATCGATTCGTCCATTTCATTTGGACAATTTCTTCTATATGCCAATCTAAAAGGCCATGATCTTCGCTAATTTTTCCTAGTTCATCTACCTCTGCAAAAATCAAATTATCTAACTCACGAGCGCCATCGATAACTTTTTGACCTTCTTCCGCTGAAATAAATTCTCCTAATTCGTTTAGGAGTTTCAGTGCATTCCATTGTTTAGGGTTATGGCTAGCGGTCAATATAATTCCACCTTGCGCGCCTAGCTTTTTCACTGCTTTCTCTACGGTGGGTGTAGTAGAAAGACCAAGATTAACAATATCTATCCCCATACCTATCAAGGAGCCTGAGACAATATTGTAGACCATTTCACCAGAGATGCGGGCATCGCGGCCTATCACTATTTTAGGTCGTGCATGTTTGGTCTTAACTAGCTGACCATAAGCAAGCGCATAGCGCTGAATATCAATAGGAGACAAACCTTCTCCGAGTATACCGCCTATGGTGCCTCGGATACCAGATATAGATGCTATTAGGGACATATAAAATTTATTGAGTGATTAATTTTTAGTTATAAGTTTTATCCAATTTTGAAATAACTTCAATCCATCAGGTGTACCAATAGACTCTGGGTGAAACTGAAAGCTATAAATAGGAAGGATCCTATGCTGAAAGGCCATAATTTCTCCAGACTCATCGCGACCTATGACTTCGAGTTCTGAATTCTCATTTTCTGCTAGGGCTAGACTATTATATCGCATGGCTATAAAATTTCCTGTGTCAATATTATTAAAAATAGGATTTTCTGTCATATATATTTTTACCGAAATGCCGTGCATTGGCAGTTTAGACTTGATTAATTCGTGCCCAAAATACATGCCTATCGCCTGATGTCCGAGACAAATACCAAGAATTGGAAGCTGCCGCCTATATTGCATAATAACTTCTGTAAGAATTGGAATTTCATTAGGCGATTTAGGTCCTGGAGATAAAACTAGGGCAGCATAATTTCTGATCTCGTCCAAGACTAGATTTTGATGTAGAACGATATCAACAACTACATCACACTGCTTAAGATAATCATATATATTGAGCGTATAAGAGTCCTCACAATCTATTAGTAGTACTCTCACCTAGACTACTTAAAAGGTGAACTAAAGCTAGTGTCACTAATAAAACTAGGATCATCAAACGCTAAAAGATAAGCTTTGAGTCGATTGATTCTATCAGGCAATAAATTGAGGCCACCTTGGTTGGCTTTTTTCATATTGACATCAAAAAATTTATTAAGATTTGGGTCAGTAGATAGACCTGTATTGTAATGAGCTAAAACTGCATCTAAGTTCGCTAGCCTACCATCGTGCATAAAAGGCTTAGAATAGGATAAATTTCTTAGAGGACCCGTCTTAAACTTTCCTGCATCAGGTCCTGTAACTCCAGTCACAGATCCTAATCCAGGATCTTTAAAAAGACTCACATTTAAAACAGGATCTAATCCGTTATTGTGAAATAAATTATCGGTCATCATTGGCTGACCTATTGGGTCGCCATGACAATGAAAACAGTCGCCTTCTTCCGTTTCAAAAATAGTTCTACCCTCTATTTCCAGAGGAGTTAAGTATTTATTCGGATTACCCTCCGCAGTACCTTTATCTACTCTAGATGTTCCCGAAACCATGGTACGGATAAAACTAGCTAATGCCTTGACGACCATATCTTCTGTAGGCTCGCTGGCACCGAAAGCTGCATTGAAAGCATCCCTATACTGAGATTCTACCATGAGCTTAGACTTCACTTGGGCTATATCAAATCGTTGCTCCCCTTTAAGGGCATCTAGACATGTAGCCTCAAGCGTAGTGGTTCTACCATCCCAGAAAAAGTTCTTAGTGAAGACCATATTAAATAAGACAGAACTGTGTCGCGCAGTCAAATCTCCGTGTACTTTTTTATCTAGAGCCTGATCACTCCCAAAGGCAAATTCTTGTTTGTGACAATTGGCACAAGCTATTTTTTGATCTTCCGAAATCCTCTTTTCATAGAAAAGCATTCTGCCCAATCTGATCTTTGCTGCCGTCAAAGGATTATCCGCAGGTATAGAAGGTGGTGGGAAATGTTTAGGTTTATTTAGTACATATGGGGTATCCAGAGCTTCAGACTTACAGCACGCTAGCAGACTCACTAGAAAAAAAAATCCCAAATATTGTAAAATTTTCATATAAATATTATTATGACAAATATACGAATAAAAATTGAAATCAAGAAGGCAGAATATACACTAATTTATCAATTAGATATAATTTCAATTTTTACTTAAATCCATTCCATCCTTGTAGTCCACCTGTATGGATAGCTATGATTTTCTGAGAAGGATGCAGAACCCCCTTTTTAAGGTCTTGAATAATACCATACATCATTTTTGAGGTGTATACAGGATCTAATAGAATTTTATAGTTGTGTTCAAATGTCTTGACAAACGACATAAGCTCCTCGGTCATTTTAGCAAATCCGCCGAAACTATAGTCATATGTAATATTACCATGATTCTGCATTGAATAGTCTAAGTGTGCGGCATAACCTCTCAATTTTCTGCTATCTGAAAGATAATGGACAATTCCCCTATAAGTGCCTAAAGTACCTACAGGAACACATACACAATCAAAATTTTCAAGCTCAGGCGTAATTAAGTCTTCAAATCCTTCATTGGCCCATTCATTGGTCCCACCCTCTGGAAGAAACATAGCCCTGGGATACAAGTTCTCGAGTGAGGTCAATATTTTATCAAGATTATTTTTTATCTCATCTCTTTCATAAAAGTGCAGATGCGCCCCTTTATCTTTTAGATGTCTAAGTGTGTACCCATATTTTTTTGGTTCGTGTCCCTTCACTATAACTACTAATTTCTTTTGAAATAATTCTGGAATAAATGAGCAGGCATAGAGATAATTAGAATAATTCCCCCCTATTGTGAGCAGATAATCATAGTCATGGCTCACTAAAATTTTCAATGAACCGTAGAGTTTTCTTATTTTATTTCCGCTAAAGAATGGATGATTTAGGTAATCTAAATAAAAATAAACTTGAGACATCTCTATTCCAAAAGCCTTTAAATCAAGCTTTATCAGCCGATTGACATCATAGGCTAAAGACAATTTTATCTGCTCTAAATTTTCCATTTCTTAAAAAATATCAAAGTTACATTTCTTTTATTTATAGTTTTGCGTTTTTAATATCGCTTTTTAAACGACGAGGAAATGCCAAAAAATTTATTAATCGTAGAGTCTCCTGCCAAAGCAAAAACTATCACCAAATATTTGGGCGATAAATTTATAGTAGCATCGAGCTATGGTCATATAAGAGATCTACCCAAAAATAATAAGGCTATAGATATAGAGAATGGATTTCTTCCTAGCTATGAAGTGTCTAAAGAAAAAGAAAAGGTAGTAGCTGAACTGAAAAAACTAAAAAAAGAGGTCTCCGAGGTCTATCTAGCAACGGATGAAGACCGCGAAGGAGAAGCCATATCATGGCATTTATGCGAGGTATTGAACCTAGATCCAAAGACAACCAAGCGGGTCACCTATTCAGAAATCACAGAATCTGCCATTAAAAAAGCCATTGCCAATCCTAGGACTATCAATATGAACCTAGTCAATGCACAGCAAGCCAGAAGAGTATTAGATAGAATCGTAGGTTTTGAAATATCCCCAATACTCTGGAGAAAGGTAAGACCAAACCTCAGTGCTGGTAGAGTCCAGTCTGTAGCTGTGCGCATAATCGTAGAACGTGAACGCGAGATACAGCAATTTCGGGCTAAAATGTACTATAAATTAGCGGCCCTTTTTGACGAGAAAGATATAGAAGGCAAGCCTATAAAGGTCAAAGCTGAAAGTGCCAAAGATCTTAGCAGTGATGCAGAAGCTAAGAGCATAGTAGAGAGCTTTGTCAATGCTCAATTCAGTATAGCCAAAATAGAGAAAAAGGCTGGAAAAAAGTCACCAGTAGCTCCATTTACCACTTCTACCTTGCAGCAGGAAGCCTCTAAAAAAATGGGGTACTCTGTAGCTAAAACTATGCAAGTAGCGCAGCGTCTCTATGAAGCTGGGCATATTACATACATGAGAACCGACTCTGTTAATTTAAGTGACACAGCACTTGCTGATGCTCAGAAAGCAGTGGATAATTTCTATGGTACAAATTACCATAAACTACGAAAATATAGCAGTAAAATAGCCAATGCCCAAGAAGCGCATGAAGCGATAAGACCGTCTACCTTTAGCAATATGAATATATCGGGAGACAATGATGAGGTGCGCCTTTATGACCTCATCTGGAAGCGCGCAATAGCCTCTCAGATGAGTGATGCCGCAATAGAAAATACAATAGTTACTATTAGCAATGATAAAAACGAAACGGACCTAACCGCAAGACAAGAAGTTGTTACATTTGATGGATTTCTCAAAGCCTATATTGTAGAAAAGGATGAAGATGATGAAGAAACTAGTGGTGGATTTTTACCTCCAATGAAAGAAGGACAGGCTATGAAATTGCATAGTTTAGCTGCTACTCAAAAGTATTCCAAGCATCCTGCTAGATATAATGAAGCTGGTCTGGTAAAAAAATTAGAAGAACTGGGTATAGGAAGACCATCCACATACGCTCCTACCATCTCCACAATACAAAATAGAGAATATGTTATAAAGGATTATAGAGACGGGAAAAAACTTAATTTCCAAGTTTATAAATTGGTAAATAACAAAGTGAGCTTAGAAAGCGATTCTATGAATACTGGTGCTGAAAAAGCCAAGCTGTTCCCTACAGATATAGGTATGCTAGTGACTGATTTCCTTAAGCAACATTTTGAAAAGGTAATTGACTATAAGTTCACGGCTACGATGGAAGAGGACTTTGACCAAATCTCAAATGGCAAAATAAAATGGCAGAAAATGCTCGACAATTTTTACAAACCTTTTCATGAAGAAGTAGAAATTACCCTTGAGAAGGCAGAAAGAGTTTCAGGCGAGCGCAGCCTTGGTAATCATCCAGATTCTAAAGAGCCAATGATAGCTAGAATGGGGCGATTTGGACCCATGATACAAATAGGTGTAACCGATGAGAATAAACCTGATTACAAGCCACGCTATGCCAGATTGAGAAAAGATCAAAGCATAGAAACAATTACACTTGATGAGGCATTAGATCTCTTCAAGCTACCTAGAATTGTAGGAGAATTTGAGGGAAAAGAACTCAAAGTGAATGTAGGGCGATTTGGACCCTATGTGCAGCAAGGCACTATTTTTACTTCACTTAAGAAAGAAGACGATCCGATGTCTATTGACCTTGAATCAGCCATTCAGCGTATACTAGACAAACGCGAATCCGATGCGAAGAAACTGATTTTAGATTTCCCTGAAGAAGGGATACAAGTGCTTCAAGGTAGATGGGGGCCATTTATCAAGCAGGGTAAAGAAAACTATAGAATTCCGAAAGGTGAAGACGCTGCGCAATTGAGCTTGGATACCATTTTAGGTATAATCAAAGGCGAGTCAAAAGTAAGTTCTGCTAAAGTGCCTAAAAAAACAGCTAAAGCAACTGCTAAAAAGATAGCTAAATCGACAAAGACAACAAAGAAAACAACTAAGAAATAATAGTTGATAATTAGATAGGATTTTAGAAAGAGTACATTGTAAATTAATCAGTCATTTTAGTAGACTGCCAGTAAATCAGTTTGAAGTATTTACCTTGTCTTCGATAGTGAGAGGTAAAAGCAAGTTTTACTTGAAAATACTCCCCCTTATATTTTCCAATCACACGCACTATTCCAGTATAAGAACGACTCATTCTATCAATTGTGCGTTGCTTCCTTTCTTGTATTTGCATGTCATTATATTCAATTTTACCTGAAGTTATAGAAGTTAAAAAATCACTTTTGGTCTCAATGAGTCCATTGGAATGAATATAGAAAAGAGAATCATGGAGGATTCGCTTCAAAAGCAGGGTATCTTTAACTATCATAGCATTCATTCGCAGGCTATCTAGATTTGAGGATTGTGAAAACAAGCTGCAAGCAAATAAGACTGAAATGATATAAAATAAAACGTATTTTTTCACTTTATAGATTTGGATTATATTTGCAAAAATAGACGAGAATGAATTCGAAAGAGGAGATAGTTAATAATTGGCTGCCTAGATATACTGGGGTTCCATTGGAAGCCTTTGGTGACTACATCTTACTCACCAATTTTATAGGCTATGTAGAACTATTTGCAGAGAAGTTTCAAGTAGAAATTATGGGAAAACAAAGACCCATGCAAACCGCTACTAAAGAAAATATCACGATTATTAATTTCGGCATGGGGAGCCCTAACGCTGCTACAGTAATGGATTTACTGAAGGCTATCAATCCCAAAGCTTGTCTTTTCTTAGGCAAATGTGGCGCCTTAAAGTCCAAATTTAATATTGGAGATTTAATTCTACCTATAGCTGCTGTGCGCGGTGAAGGAACTTCGAATGACTACTTCCCATCGGAACTTCCTGCATTACCTGCCTTTGCTCTTCAGAAAGCTATTTCTACAACCATTCGAGACTACGACAGGGACTACTGGACTGGCACAGTATATACCACCAATCGACGTGTATGGGAACACGATGCTGACTTTAAGGATTACCTTACCAAGCTGCGTGTTGAAGCCATCGATATGGAAACGGCCACCATATTCACGGTAGGTCATTATAATAAAATACGCACTGGTGCATTACTCCTAGTAAGTGATAAACCTATGGAACCCGATGGTGTGAAAACCGAGAAAAGTGATACTAATGTCACCGCCAATTATGTGGATATCCATATACAAATAGGTATAGACTCATTGAAACAACTTATTAATAACGGACAAACTATAAAGCATCTTAAATTTTAAAATAAATAATATAAAATGAAGGAAATCATTGAAAAAATGAAGAGTTATCTTCCATATATTGCAGGTCTTATATTAGTTTCTTGTATTATTTTTTATCCTGAGCTGCAGGGAAAGAAGCTAAGCGCTAACGATGCGGTAACATGGCATGCTGCAGCTAAGGAATATCTCGATTATAACAAAAAAGGAGAAAGCATTCTATGGACCAACCGTGTTTTTAGTGGGATGCCTCTTTTCACTATAGCTGCAGATATTTCAGGCAACCTTATTTATAAGTATTATACAAAAGCTGTTGGTTTATTACCCAATAATATTTCGAATCTATTTGTTGTTTTTTTATGCGGATTTTTATCCCTTATTTTATTAAATGTCAATAGACAACTTGCATTTATCTTAGCGATTGCTTTAGGTCTGAATACCTGGATTTTGGATTCCTTGTGGGCATCCCACCCTACCAAGATTTTATCATTTGCATTTATGTTTCCAGTTTATGCAGGATTTATAGCCTACATTAAACACAATAAATTGATTGGATTGATCGCAATTATGCTAGGATTAAATCTTTCTATAGCATATGGTCACTATCAGATTGTATATTATGGAGCTCTGGTTTGTATTTTACTTGCACTTTATTTTATATATGATGCTTTAGTGACTAAATCATTTGTACCATTTGTGAAAAAGGGCCTCATCGTATTAGTCTTTGTGGTCTTAGGAGCTTTACCTAATTTATCTACCTTACTCATAGTTCAAGATTATAATAAAGAGACTATGCGTGGAGGTAAATCAGAGTTGATAAAACCTGATTCTAAATCAACAGGCAAAGAAGGAGGACTGGATATTAATTATGCCTTTAGCTGGAGCTATTCAGTAAATGAACTTCTCAATTTTATGGTGCCTGATGCAGCAGGAGGTTCTAATAATTATACTGTTAAAACTAGTAAGTCTAAATTGGCAGAAGCCATTAATCCAAATGAAAAGGAGCAAGTTGTCCAATTTTTGTATTGGGGGATACAACCATTTACTGGTGCTCCTAACTATTTAGGGGCAGTAATTATGTTTCTATTTATTTTCTCCCTATTTTATTGGAAGAATAAATTTAAATATGCGCTTCTAGGAATTTTTGTCCTGTCATTGTTCATGGGCTTAGGTAGAAGCTTTTTAGGGTTCAATGAAATGCTCTTTAACTATCTACCTATGTATAATAAGTTTAGGACCCCGACCATGTCCTTTTCTATTTTGAATGCTATAACAATACTTACTATAGGTCTGGGGCTTCATTCGTTTTTCAATGATGATAATAAAGAAATTGTCATCAAATCTTTTAAGCACGCTGTTTACACTTATGTTGGACTTTTGATTTTAGGTTTTATAATGGTTTCTAATGCTGGCTACAGCGGAGATAATGATTTACAAACCTTTGCTAACAATAAGGATGCCTTAAATTTAGCTATTGAGGACAGAGCATCATTCTTTAAATCAGATATGCTAAGAACTTTTATTCTTGCTTTGTTATCTGTTGGAGGGTTATACTTCTATATTAAAGATAAACTTACTAGAAATCATATTTTCATCTTGCTAGGAGTGCTTATCTTTTTTGATCTTTGGAGTGTGCACAAACGTTATTTATCTACTGATGTATTTCAGAAAGTTGAGAAAACAGAAGATCTTATTCCAAACGAAGCCTATAATCAATATCTAGAGCAGGACAAATCGCATTTCAGAATATTCAATACCACGAGTCAAAGTGTATTTAGCGACAATACAGATGGATATAGATTTAGCAATGTAGGTGGCTATTCGCCAGCTAAATTGTTCCGTTATCAAGATTTGATCGATTCCCATCTATCAAAAGGGAACTTTGCAGTATTAAACATGCTCAATACAAAGTACCTCATTGTAGATAACCAAGGTCAAAAAATGCCTCAGCAAAACCCTGATGCCTGTGGCAACGCATGGTTTATAAAAGAAGTGAAATTTGCAAAAAATGCGAATGAGGAAATGGACTCTATAGGCACCTTCAATCCTAAAAATACCGTATGGATAGACCAGGACTTCAAAAAAGAAACTAACTTCGCAGTCAATACTGATCCCAATGCGAGTATCAGTCTAACCAAATACCACCCCGATAATATGGAATACAACTCTAGCTCAACTACAGGCGGATTCGTCGTATTCTCAGAAATATGGTATAAGGGAAATGAAGACTGGAATCTATATATCAATGGTAAACCTCAGAAGCTTGTCCGTGTCAATTACCTATTACGAGGAGCCTACATTCCTGCCGGTAATAATAAAGTCGAAATGAAGTTTACTGCTAAAAAATTAAATACGTTTTTAAGTTTCGGGTACATAGCTAGTGCCATTTCTTTCGCCTTATGCCTTGTATTTATTTATTTTATATATTTCCGCAGGTCCAAAGCAGCTTAAATGAGCCAGAAACGCATTAATCTGCTTACTCTCATTTCTTATAAATTCTTGCCTGCAAAATTAGGCGGGCATATAGCGCATCTTTATTTTCATAATTATATTTCTGCATATCTAAACCCAATAGTTGCAGGTAGTGTCGACAATAAAGATAAAAGTGATTTAAATTTTAAATTAATCCAAGTATTTGATCGTAAAGAAATCAATCCATACATTCCATTTTCATATTTTTTTAAGTTAAGAAAAATAGTAAAAGAAAATAAAATTGATATCATAATGTGTTCTCATCCCTATTTGGGAATTACAGCATATTTTTTATCCTTAATTTGTAGTATACCGATGGTTCTATATTCACATAATATCGAATCTGATAGATTTAAAAGTATGGGGAAATGGTGGGCTCCTATTTTATATCAATATGAAAAATGGGTAATGCATAGAGCTAGTAAAATTTTTTTTGTAGCAAAAGAAGATTTGATTTGGGCTGAAAGAAACTATAACTTACCAATGGAAAAGCTTGTGGTATCACCTTTTGGGATTAATATGACTGAGAAGCCAGTGAAATTATATTCAAATAAACTAAATTTAATAAATACATATAATTTAAATACAAAGGACAAGTTTTTATACTTCGCAGGCTCATATGACTATCAACCTAATATAGATGCAGTAAAGTTTATTCTCGATGAAATATTTCCTAAATTAAGTTTACGATTAGAAAATTTTACAATTTTGATTATTGGAAAGGGACTAAATCAAAACATTGTTGAAAGAATCAATTTAACAAATGGTAAAATAGTTTATCTAGGGTTTGTAGAAAATATCCGTTGGGTACTCGATAGTGCAGATATAATGTTAAATCCTATGCTTTCAGGAGGTGGAATAAAGACTAAAGCAGTAGAGGCGCTTGGAAATAATATCAAAGTCGTCAGTACTGAAAATGGCGCAGGAGGATTAGACCGAGGTGTTTGTGGAGGTATGCTGATGATTTCTCCAGATAACAAATGGGAACAGTTTGTAGAAAATATTATAATATCGTCAAACTCAAATGCAGAAATTCATAAAGAATTTTATGAGTTTTATGCATGGGAAAATGAGACAAAAAGAGTAGCAGAAGAAATGCTCAGCTTAGTTTTATAATTAAAGCATGCCCGTTAATATTATGAATAATCATCCTATCCTTTAAGTGTTTTATTTCATGTATATAGGTTGTTATACCTGTACAGGTGTGAAATCCATAATCATCAAAAACAATTACTCCACCAACGATCATTCTATCCCAAATCCAATCAACTATATCTTTTGCTGATTGGTAGACATCGACATCGATATGACATAGTCCAAATTTTTCCGTCTCCTCTATAAAATGAGCGGTGTCTTCAGGAAATATTCCTACCAACTTTTGATAATTTATTTTAATAGGCTCAATAAGTTTTTCTACAATTTCAAGAGACGTATCATTATGTTCATTATCATTATAATATAAATCCTTTTCCGTTGATTTTACTACTCCTGTATATGTATCAGCAATATAAAATTTTGCATTTGATTTTAATAATTCAAGTTTCTTGCCTATTAAAGCAGCAGTCCCGCCTCTCCAAACACCTATTTCTATAAAATTAGCATTTATATCCAATTTACTTACTTGTTCAGTAAGCTCCCAAAGCTCATACATTCTATATTGATCTACTAATGTATTGTGTTTTGCTACAGAATAAATTGCTTGAAAATCAGAGTCCCCGTCCCATGGCGAATAGTTTGCGGAGGGAGTTACAATATTATAGCTATGTTTAGCTATAGAAAATTTCCCACTCCCATTAAGTATTGGTCTTTTGATTATTTTTAATCCAAATTTTAATAAAATGTTGTCAATAAATTTTTTCATGTGTTTATTTTTTTCTAGCAAAAACTAATTCTGCAAATCCAAATAGATCCCAAAATGTACTTCCTTCTTGTTTTTTAAATTGGATTAATTTTAATAAAATTCTAAAAGGCATTGCTAATAAAAATATTAAGTTTCTTCGTGTTCCTGCTTTTATTATTTGGAACTGCGAATTTAAAATTTTTGAAATTTCTGAATAACTATAAATTCTAACATGGGTATCATCGTCATAAAAATTTAAACTACCATACATGGAGGGCAATTTTGTGCTCTTAATTCCAGGATATTCTATATAAATATATCCCCCAGATTTTAATTTAGGAATCAAACCTTCAATAACTTTATCTCCATTGTGCAGATGCTCAATAATATGAGCCATCATTATAAAATCAAAATAATTATTAGGAATCGAACTGAAATCCAATAGAGTTAAATCCATTTCATAAAATGCCTTCATTAGACTGAAATCATTCTCATCATTATTGTAGTTTTTATCTAAGTCTACGCCATGATACTCGCAGTTTGGGAATGCATTCTTATATTTAGAGCAGGAGTGATTGCCTGCACCAATATCAAGTAAGATAAAAGGATTTTGACCGAAACAATTATTGATTCGGAGGCATTTTGGGGTGAGTTTTTGCAGGTATTTGACAAACATAATTTACATTTTTAATCCATCCTTTATTGCATTAACTAAAGAATCTTTCTGGCTTTTTGTATATCTAAAATAGTTAATAGTTCGGGTTAAAAGTATATGAAAAAATGCAATTGTTTTAAAAATTAAATCATAGTGTTTTCTTACGAAATATATTTTATTTCTATTAGAATAATAAATATAAAATGGGGAATCATCTCCACCCGTAGAAGAAGAAACTTTATGCAAAATAGTTTTAGTATGGTCATACCATAATGATATATTGTTTTGCACGCATCTATAAATGAAATCTGTGTCATCTACATAGACAAAATATTTTTCATCCATAAGACCCATTTTATCAAAAACTTCAGTATCTACAAACATAAAACAAGTAGGTGCATATGTCACTTCTCTTGAAAAGTTAAATCGAGAATCATCAGCTTCTGCATGATTTCCGTAATGAACACCTAGAGATCGCCATTTGCTAAAATAGCCACCTGCCATCCATACTTTTTTTGTATCGTAATATAAAATTTTAGGTGTTATAAGTTTTTTATTTTCAGATAAATTTAAATAAATCATTTTATCTAAAATGTCATTTTCAACTAAAACTATGTCATTATTTGATAATAAAATCTGTCGACATTTAAAATGTATCGCTTTTTGTATTCCAAGATTGTTTCCAGCTGCCACTCCAATGTTCGCTTTGCTATCGATATAGTTTATTTTAATATTTGAATACTGAATATTCAGGTTTCTAATGATACTTTGAGTCGTTTCATTAGCATCATTATCAACTAGTATTAGTAAAAAATCTTGATAAGTTTGACGGGCTAAACTTTCAAAAAAATCAGGCAGTACTGCATCTGATTTATATAAAACACTTACGATTCCTATCATCTTTTTTATTTCAACAAACCTTTTGATTTTAATTCCATTAAAGATTTCTCATACAAATCTTGCTCTACCTCTTGACTCAATACCCATTTAGTAAATTTATCAATCCCTGTTTCAAAACTCACTTTAGGCATAAATCCTAACATAGATTTAATTTTTGTAATATCTGCGAAATTATGTCTGATATCTCCTAATCTATAATTTCCTGTTATGTTCAAATCTACGGTTATTGAATAATTTTTTATCAACGTTTGAGCCACTTCTATTACAGTATTCGCTCGTCCAGTTCCTACATTAAAAATTTGATTATTTGATTTCTCATTTTCTATCGCTAAAATAGTTGCATCGACTACGTCATCAATATATACAAAATCTCTACTTTCTAGACCATCTTCAAATATATTAATTGGTTTATATTGCCTTATAAGATTTGAGAAAATTGATAAAATTCCAGTATATGGGTTTTTTAATGATTGCCCCGCTCCATATACATTTTGATATCTAAGAGCTACTGGAGAGATACCTATCGTAGGGCAAACGGTCATAATCAAATCCTCTTGGTTTTGTTTCGTGATTCCATAAACGGAGCTAGGATGTATTTTTGATAACTCATCAGTTGCTACAAGCTTTAATTTTTGGTTGGTTTCTAAATCAATAGGATCAAAAATTCCCTTTTCCATATTTGTATCTAATCGAGCCAAAGGATATACAGCTTCATTTTTAGAATTCAAATATTTCCCTTCTCCATATAAAGCTCGCGAAGAAGAAACGATTAGTTTTTTGACACTATTTTTTTTATTCGCCAAAATGTCTAGCAATAATGCAGTCCCAGTTGAGTTAACATTGACATAATTATGTATATCATACATCGATTGCCCTGTCCCAGTTTCTGCCGCTAGGTGTACAATAATTTCATTATCTCCAATCGCTTTCTCTATCGATTCTGGATTTAAAATTGTATCATAAATAAAAACAATTTTATCTTTAACAGAATTATATAGTGCAGAATTTATGAGTGGATTTGACCCATGGATTTGCTCAGATAAACTATCAATCACTGTCACTTCATAGTTTTTTTCTACTAATTTTAAGCACAAATTAGAACCGATAAACCCTGCTCCGCCTGTTATGAGTATTTTTTTCATTTCTTAAATTTTTACCCATTCTTTTTTTTCAAATGAATATTGTTTGATTACAATAGCTGGCGAACCAACAGCGATAGAATAATCAGGAATATCTTTTGTGACAACACTATTGGCGCCAATTACACAGTTTTTTCCAACACTTGCTCCTATTATGCATACATTTTCTCCTATCCAAGTTCCATTTCCAATTTCAACTTTGTTTAATTGTTTTATAGGTTGATTGATGATAGGAATATGAGGATTGTCAAAACTATGAGAGTTGTCCGATATATATACTTTATCGGCAGTTAAAACAGAATCACCTATAACTATGCTTTTCGTAGCATAAATATGATTAAAATTTCCAATGACAGAGTTATTACCTATAACTAATTCACATGTATTATTTGCCATAGGAACAGAAGCTAACCAAGTTTTATATTGCACTAAGACATTATTACCTAATGTTATATTTGACTTCCCCTGTATTTTTAATGGATATTTCAGTCTAGTTCTCTTACCTATTTTTTTAAATTGCAATTTATAAATAGGATAGATAATAAAATAATAAAATAATAAATATAAATAATTCATTGATTTATTTTTCTGCAATTACTAGCATATGGTCAAAACTCAAACTTATATGCTTATATTTTCCTTTTATCCAAAAATTATAGACATACATTAATGGATTAAGTATGCTAAATCTGATAATATTATATATCAATCCTCCAGTATGAGAAATACTATTGTATTGTAATATTTTAAAATTTTGAATATTTAGCAACTTACTAATTGAGGTCTTATTAAAAAATGAGATATGCTCCCAAGAATATAAATAATACCATTTGCTGCCCCACAAACGTGCATTCCAGCTATTTATATTACCAGTTAATATAACTAGAATTCCTCCCTCTTTTAATATTTTATTGCAAAGCTTAATAATATCATTTGGTGAATATAAATGTTCGATAACGTCCATTAATAAAACTATATCGAAGCTTTCTTTTTCAAAAGTATTTTCTTCTAAGAAACCATTAATTACATTTAACGCATTATATTCTTTTGCATAATTAAATGCTTTTGGAGATGGTTCAATGCCAGTACAATCATAACCACAATCTTTAAATAATTTTAAAAAAAATCCATTACCACATCCTATTTCTAGAACTTTCCCTTTCTGTTTAATTTTTTGTATTCGATTTAAAATTTTTTTATCCTCATTTATTCTTGAATGAATAGGCTCATAATTAAAGTACTCAGAACTAATTTCATTGTAATAATTAGCAATTAATTCATCCTTTAGCACTGGGCTTAAAAATAAATGACCACAATTTTTACACTTATAAATATTTGAATCTATTTTCTCATTGATATTGAGTGTTTTTAAAATACCACAGGTATGATTAATATTTTCTAGATATAAATCGAAATCTTTATTATTACAGACAAGACAATTGAGGATATTTCGTGTATACATTAAATTATTTTGAACTATTATATGAGTTAGCTGATAATAATTTTACATAATACTTATGAATAGCTTTCAAAAAGTCAAAACACAGGAATGATTGAATTAAATTTTTTTTTGCTAAATAAAGTCTATCCAGTTTAAAAGGAATATTTTTGAAATTTTTAATTAATTCGGCTATGGTTTTGCACTTAATATAACCTAGGCAAGGGAAATCTGACTTGGGGTTAAATGGCGAAAAATTTAACACAGATTTATAGTTATTGATATTAATACTCTTCCAAAATTCAATATATTCATCAGGGTTAATTATATCACCTTTATGACCCCAATTATTGACTTTCAAGACTATCTCTTTTTCTTCTCTGGCCCATGATTGGTGTATTAATATGAACCGTGTGTAGTAGGTTTTATAAAACAAATTTCTCGCATATTGATATTTTGGATTATTCGTTGCAATTTTCAAAACAGTCTTAGTTCGATCAATAAAAAAATAACCATTTAAATCTTTTTTAAACAATGTTAACCAATTAACAGCTATTGCTATAGGATATTTCTCGGGATTAACTAAATATTTATTTTTTGAAATTAGCAATTTCACAAATTTATCAAAATCGATAAAATACTCATCAACATCAAGCTGAATAGTCCAGCCGCCTTTCCCAAGATAGTCTGCAGATAGTTGTCGCTGACGAGTTTCATTTTGCATTGGTGTATTTTCAGGCACAAAAAAGTTGTCTTCAAAAAATTGAATTTTACTTTCTGAATCATATTCCCTTATCCAATCAATTATAGTTTCATCGAATTCATATTTATTTCCCGCCCAGCTTACTCGATTTACATCTATAGAAACTAGAATTTTAGTAGCCTCTGCATATATACATGGTAGAGAGTTTTTTATATATTCGTAGTCATATGATAACAAAAAAATAACCTTTATATCAGGCGAGCTCATTCTACTTTATATCTAAATTTTCGACCAATATATTATCTCCAATATTGAACATATTATAATTCTCTATACTTTTATTTAGCGCTAGAAAAAATGGCCTAGCTGTGCCTGGCAACAATCTATCATGAAACTCTATAATCAATAGTTTTACCTTGGTTAACCATTCGATATCACCTTCAAATATGTATTTTTCGCTAGTCTCTATATCGATTTTCAATAAATCAATTTTATCAATATTATACTGTTTCATTAATGTAGAAATGGTAGTCGCTTCAATCTCCCCATTTTCTGATTCTTCTACTTGAGTTCCCCATTTTCCTAATTCTAATTTCTCAATAATGTTGAGCTTGCAATCTTTCTTCCACAATCCTTTATTCTCTATATATATACCTGGATAAGGATCTAAGTTTAATTTACACTGTTCATAATTAGATTTTTCGGGTTCCAACGCAATGATTTTACAATTTGGCATCCTATTTTTTATATAAACAGAAAACAACCCAATATTAGATCCTGCATCTATAACCCAATTGGCATTTTCAATTTCAATCTGCTCGTATTCATTCAATAAAAAAATATGTCTAAAGGCATACTTATCTGTAGTCTCCCTTCTAAGAAAAATAGGATGTTTCATACCTCTTAAATTAAACTTGGTTGAATTAAATAATTCAATTTCAATCCATTTATAAAAGCCATAAAAAAGCCCATATTTTTTAAGGGTGAAAAGTAGGTAGTAAAGCTTTTTCTTAAATAAATTCAAAGTTTATATTTTTCTATTAACTCAAATGTATAATCCTACTCCCTTCTTCCTCAAAACTAAATGGAATCTCTATAAAATTTCCCATTTTTTCTCTAAATGGCTCTTGATTCTCTTTATTTACATAAAAGAGAAAAAAACCACCTCCACCTGCACCTAATAATTTGCCTCCAAGTGCTCCACTTTTAATCGCAATTTCATACATTTCATCTATAGGTCCGTTAGAAATAGCTGATGAAAGTTTCTTCTTGGCCTGCCATGTTTTGTCAAGTAGATTTCCAAAATCTGAGAGTGGAATGGAGTCATCAGAAAGTATTTTAATGCCATCCTGCACCATGTTATAGATATCTTTCAATTCTACCATCACTTTCCTTTCTTTGGTCTTCTCTATCTGCTCTGTGAGCACTTCTGTGGCAAATCTACTAATTCCGGTATAATACAGTAATAAATTACTATCCAATACTAGTTTTCGTTCTTTAGATAATATTATGGGATTCACCTCATAGCCAGAACTACTTAATTTCATATAATTCAAACCGCCACAAGCAGCCGCCAACTGATCTTGCACACCTACATTTTCATTCAAGATTTCTTTTTCTATATAGATAGCCTCTTTAGCATAGTCCAACTTTGATTTAACTTTCCCTTCATAGGCATATAAGGCATTTAGCAGGCCTACTGTAAAGCTACTACTGCTACCTAATCCAGTGCGCGCTGGCAAATCACTGAAAATATTAATATCTAGACCGTCTATAATGTTTAAATAACGGAGGGTTTCACGAACAGAAGGGTGCTCTATTTCTGAAATACTATTGCACAATTCAATTTTCTTATAAGCTATTCTATACTTATCATCGAGAAGCCCCCCAATTTTATTTATAGTGATATAAACATACTTATCTATAGTCGTACTCAGCACACAGCCACCATATTCATTAAAATACTCAGGATAGTCGGTACCTCCGCCAAAAAAACTTATTCGAACTGGAGTTTTAGAAATTATCATTCGCTACTAAAATTTTATCTCAGGAATTTCTCCATTTATAATCAATTTACCTTCTGTAACAGATTGAATGTATTCTACACTCACTTCCGGTGCTCTTTCTAAAAGAACAAAACCTTGAGGAGTAACATCTAAAACCGCTAGATCAGAAACAATTTTTGTTACACATCTAATTCCAGTGAGCGGCAGGCTGCAATTCTTGAGCAATTTTGATTTGCCATCTTTAGAGCAATGCTGCATGGCCACTATGATATTTTTCGCACTAGCCACTAAATCCATAGCTCCACCCATTCCTTTTACCATTTTTCCAGGTATTTTCCAATTAGCTATATCACCGCTTTCAGAAACTTCCATAGCCCCTAGTACGGTCAAATCTACCTTTTGAGCTCGTATCATGCCAAAACTTGCTGCACTATCAAAGATAGAAGATCCAGGCAATGTAGTTATAGTTTGCTTACCCGCATTGATAAGATCAGCATCCTCTTCTCCTTCTATGGGAAAGGGGCCCATTCCCAGCAAACCATTTTCGCTTTGGAGAACGACTTCTATACCGCTAGGTATGTAATTAGCTACAAGAGTAGGAATGCCAATACCAAGATTCACATACATTCCATCTTTTAATTCTAGCGCTATTCGCTGAGCTATTTGCTCCTTCGTTAACATATTGATTATTTAAACTGAACAAATGTAGCAAATATTGAGATAATTAGCCCGAAAAACAATAGAAAACTCTTTACTCTATAACTTCTGGTTTGAAATATAAATGGCAGTATATAGAAACTAGCAATCAGCATAACCATGAGGTTCATCTTGGTTTCCGTAATACTCAATAGGGAGTATATCGGAAGGATGATTAGAGCACACAAAAACAAATAGGTATAAAACTTTCGAGTATGAATCGTAAATGACCCTATCGACGGAAATGTAATCCCGATAGACAAAAGACAGATTCCTGCAATCATCCATTCCCAATTTTTCGCTAAGTCATAATGAATTAATTTGACCATAGCATAAATTTCTGGAAAAACAGCAGAATGATCCGTCAGAATAAAATAACTGACAAACAAGGTAATTGGAGTGACTACTCCTAAAATCAGAGCAAAAAGATCCCGAGCTCCATTCTTGCTATAAATAAAAATGGCAAATAATAGAGGTATAAGATAAAAAAGCATACTAAAAGAGAGCAAAATAGAAAATGCAAAAAGAAATCCTAAATTATAAAAAGTTTCGACCGTTTCCTTTTTTTTGTCGGCACGGACAAGTAACAATGACATTAGGAGAAATACAAATACACATAGAACCTGCTCTATAGAAAGCGGAAATATGAAAGCCGCTAGAAATTGACAACTAACAACAAATTGAAAAACAAGCCATGCTTTGGTATGATAGCTGAAATCTACATATATGAGAGACAGAATAAAAAACGAAAACAAAATGACAAGGAAAATTGACCCTCTAATCAAAAAAGGATTCCAAGCGCTTATATTTATTACAGAAGTCAAAAAATATGAACTTTTATAGTTCATATCTAAAACACCTGTATGAAAAACTTTTATACTCAATAAGAGTATAAGAATGGAATAAATTAGGTATGCAATTATTGATTCTTTTTCAAACAACTTAAACATACCTCTTAATTAGCGTATGATTTACTTCTTATTAAGGTCCTCTACAAGCTGACTAGTGATGTCCATTTTTTTATCAAAGTAAAGCAGCATACCATTGGTCTGATAACCCATGACATAGTCGCAATTGTATTTTGATTTATTTTCTGCGAAATAGGCATCTACTTTTTTATACAATTCCTTAGTGGCATTATTTGTCTTGTCTGCCAAGTTCTTTGCCAACTGCTGCTCTTCAGACATGAGCGCATCCTTTCGAGCCATAAAGGATTTTTCTTGAGATTGAGCCTGTTGTTGTGTCAACTGCCCACTTTGAGCTTGCTGCATAAATTTACCGTAATCAGCTTGCATGGAAGCGGCTTTCGACTCCAGTTGCTTCTGGCCAGCTTTCTGAGAAGCCTCCATCTCACTTTTAAATTTCTTAAAATCTTCGTACTTTACAAAAAATGAATCTATATTGACAAAGGCAACTCTGCTGCCTGTAGCAGCGACTATATCTTTGCTATTAGGATATAGATTGACGGTAGGTGAAGCCGATTTAAAGTGCAAAAAATATAGAATAGCTACTGCTAAGCCTATGATTCCTATAACTGCATTGTTGATTGTATTATTCATTATTAAAAATTTATTTATTATTAAGTATTAGATAAAAAAATATGGCACTCCTGAAATATTAATGGCGGTTAGTGTTATACCGTCATGATTTCTTTTTCCTTGGCTTCTAGCACCTTATCTACCTTCAAGATAAACTCGTCGGTTATTTTTTGTATTCTATCTTCGCCACTTTTAATCATATCTTCAGATACTCCATCTTTTTTTAATGCCTTGATATCCTCATTAGCATCTCTTCTGATGCTGCGTATGGCTATTTTCGATTTTTCCATTTCAGATTTAGACTGCTTTACGAGATCTTTCCTTCGCTCTTCGGTTAATGGCGGCACAGAAATTCGGATAACCTGCCCATCATTCTGAGGATTTAATCCAATATTAGCTTGCATAATAGCTTTCTCAATAGCTGAAATCTGCCCTTTATCCCATGGCTGCAATACGAGCATTCTAGCATCTGGTGTAGTGATACTGCATACGCCTGATAACGGGGCCATAGAGCCATAAGCATCTACCATGATTCCATTGAGCATAGATGGATTAGCCTTGCCTGCCCTGATTTTCATCATTTCTTCTTCGAGGTGCTCTAATGATTTATTAAACTTCGATTTTGCTTCGTCTATTATACTATTAATATCCATGTAAACAGTTTGTTCAGTTATACAGTTTGTTCAGTTAGAATTGTCAATTTCAATTTATAGGCTAGTTGTTTTTTATCGTAAATATCTATTTTCTCACATCTCTTGTCTCAAATCTCATATCTATTGCCTCGCATCTAAAACCCTAATCATTCAGTTTCAATACAGCTAAAAATGCTTCCTGCGGTACCTCTACCTTGCCAAATTGACGCATTTTTTTCTTTCCTTTCTTTTGCTTTTCTAGGAGCTTTCTCTTTCTAGAAATATCCCCGCCATAGCACTTTGCCGTTACATCTTTACGCATAGCAGATATCGTCTCTCTCGATATAATCTTCATACCGATAGCAGCTTGAATAGCTATAACGAATTGCTGTTTTGGGATCAACTCCTTCAATTTCTCGCACAGTCTACTTCCGAATCCATAAGCCTTATCGCGGTGAATCATAGAAGAAAATGCATCTACATTCTCTCCATTTAATTTAATATCTAATTTCACTAAATCTCCTGCTCGAAAGCCTATTAACTGATAATCAAAAGAAGCGTAGCCCTTAGAAATAGACTTCAATTTATCATAAAAGTCAAATACAATTTCTGCTAGAGGCATTTCAAATTGCAATTCGACACGTGTAGGAGTTAGATAATGTTGATTTTGTAAAATCCCACGTTTCTCCATACACAGATTCATCAAGCTACCTATAAATTCTGGTTTAGTGATGATCTGTGATTTTATCCAAGGCTCTTCTATTCTATCTAAAGTAGTCACATCTGGCAGTTCTGCTGGATTATGCAAATACATTGCTTTATCCTTGTCCTTACTCAGATAACAATTATAGCTCACCTGAGGCACGGTGACAATAATGTTTTGGTCAAACTCTCTTTCTAATCGTTCACTGACAATCTCTAGGTGTAAAAGCCCAAGAAAACCGCAACGAAAACCAAAACCTAAGGCAATCGAAGTCTCTGGTTCATATACTAAAGAGGCGTCGTTTAGCTGCAATTTCTCCAAACTATCCCTTAAATCTTCAAAATCATCAGAGTCTATTGGATAAATACCTGCGAAAACCATTGGTTTTACATCCTCAAATCCTTTAACACTCTCCGTAGAAGGGTCACTAGCTAGTGTGATGGTGTCCCCTACTTTGATTTCTTTAGCTTGCTTGATACCTGTAATAATATAACCTACATCCCCCGGTCCTAACATATCTTTTATCTCGGGCTTCAGTCTTAGGATACCTATTTCGTCTGCGTTATAATCTTTCTGGGTAGCTAAAAATCTGATTTTATCATTCTTCCGTAATGTGCCATTAAAAATTCTAAAATAGGCAATCACTCCTCTAAACGGATTGAATACAGAATCAAAAATCATAGCCTGAAGCTTCGCTCCTTCTGTAAATTTAGGGGCTGGAATTCTTTCAATTACAGCTTTCAGAATACCTTCAATCCCTATACCAGAGCGGCCACTCGCCTCAAGTATTGTATCTCTCTCACAACCTATCAAATCAACGATCTGGTCTTTGACCTCTTCAATCATAGCCCCATCCATATCTATCTTATTGACTACAGGTATGATTTCTAGGTCATTCTCCAGAGCTAAATATAAATTAGATATCGTCTGAGCCTGAATACCTTGGGTAGCATCGACTAGAAGCAATGCACCTTCACAGGAAGCTATCGATCTAGAAACTTCATAAGAAAAATCTACGTGACCAGGTGTATCTATGAGATTTATAGTATAATCGATTCCGTTAAATGGATAATCCATCTGGATGGCATGACTCTTTATCGTAATTCCTCTTTCCTTCTCGAGATCCATGTCATCGAGAAGCTGGTCTTCCCGCTCACGCTCCGTAATCGTATTGGTAAACTCCAATAAACGGTCTGCCAAGGTAGATTTTCCGTGATCTATGTGTGCAATTATACAAAAATTCCTTATTGGCTTCATTAGGGTTGACAAAAATAGGACTTTATACTCATACTAATCAGGAAAATTCTTAATTTTGAATTTTGAAACAGCCTAGAATGAATTTTAACAATACAATAGAATTTGCCCAATCGCTCGACCAAGCCGACGAATTAAAGTCCTATCTAGCCCAATTTATATTCCCACAGCATGACGGGAAGGACGTTTATTATTTCACCGGAAATTCACTAGGTCTGCAGCCTAGAAAGGCTCAACAGTATATTCTTGAAGAGCTCGAAGACTGGGGAAAATACGGCGTGGAAGGACATTTTCTAGCTCGCAGAAATTGGTTTGGCTATCACCATTTCCTGACAGATAAGGCTGCTAAAATAGTAGGCGCCAAGACGGCAGAGGTAGCCGTAATGAATACACTCTCTGTCAATCTCAATCTGCTCATGGTTTCTTTTTATAGACCTAAAGGCAAGAGAACTAAAATCATGATGGAAGCTGCGGCCTTCCCTTCTGACCATTATGCTGTGCAGCAACAGGTAAAGTTTCATGGATTAAATCCAAGCGAACACATTATCTTACTTCACCCTAGAGAAGGTGAATATTGTATCCGGACAGAAGATATTTTAAATCTTATAGAAGAAAACAAAGATGAACTCGCACTTGTTATGCTCGGCGGAGTCAACTACTATACAGGTCAATTTTTCGACATAGAATCTATTACAAAAAAAGCACATGAAGTGGGAGCTTTAGCAGGCTATGACTTGGCGCATGCTGCTGGAAATATCGTTTTAAAATTGCATGATTGGAATGTGGATTTTGCCTGCTGGTGTAGCTATAAATATTTAAATTCTGGACCAGGTGGAGTGGCCTCTATTTTTGTGCATGAAAAGCATGGAAACAATCCAGACTTACCTCGATTTGCAGGATGGTGGGGCAATGAGGAGAAAGACCGCTTCTTGATGAAATCGGAATATGTTCCAGCGAAAGGCGCATCTGGCTGGCAACAGTCTAATGCACAGATATTCTCTATGGCAGCGCATTTAGCTTCATTGGAAATATTTGAACAAGCTGGAATAGAAAATCTTCGCATTAAAAGTGAGCAGATGACAGGATATTTGGAAAATTTGCTCAAAGAAATACCCCAAATAAAAATCATAACACCTTCCAATCCTAAAGATCGTGGATGCCAACTCTCCTTAATAGCCCTAGACAAACCAAAAGAACTTTTCAAATTCCTTCAAGACAAAGGTATTATCACGGATTGGCGCGAACCCGATGTCATCCGTGTAGCTCCCGTGCCGCTGTATAATAAATTTGAAGACTGCTGGATTTTAGCAGAAAATATTAAAGAATTTTACTCTTAATTTTGAACATTAGCTTAATTTAAGTGCGAATTTCATGAATCTAATCTTCTTCGATGGGGTCTGTGGACTTTGTAATCGATTTGTAAATCTACTTATAGATGCAGATAAAAATCATGCATTGAAATTCGCTCCGCTGCAAGGTAAGACTGCCGCAGAACTTTTACCTAAAGAATTCATTCAGGAACTTAAAACCATAGTCTATTGTCGAAATCAACAAATTTACACTGAATCAGATGCCGTTTTAGAAATTCTCAAGTCAATAGGTGGCATTTGGGCTATATTTTATATTTTCAAATGGATACCAAAGTTCATTCGAGACTATATTTATCAGTGGATTAGTCTTCATAGATTGCATTGGTTTGGCAGATTAGACAGCTGTAGAATGCCTACGAAAGAAGAACGCGCACGTTTTTTAGACTAGAACTGTATGCAAAACTAAACCTTGTGGACAATTTATCTGTCTCTTTAATACTAGAGATATAGCTTTGTCTTTTAGACTCAGGTCTACCCTAATTTAGTATGGCAGCCAAATCAAATAAAGAACTCAGTTCATTTTTAAATCAGAGCAAACATCAAAAGATTGCAGGTGTCGTCATTCTATTTTTCTCATTTATTCTATTTTTTAGCTTTTTGTCCTACCTGTTTAGTTTTCGTCTAGACCAGAGTATAGCGCTAGAAGGCTGGGATTATATCAAGGAAACAGAACACTACAAAATTCAAAACTGGCTCAATAAAATTGGGGTTTTCTTAGGTTATTTTTTCGTTGATAATTTATTCGGACTCGCCGCATTTATAATACCTATCAGTCTTTTCCTACTCAGTCTCAATCTGCTCTTTCAGAAGAGACTTTTCTCTTATCTCAAGTTAAGTCTATATCCTATTCTATTCATTTTTATTACTAGTAGTTTTCTGGCATTAGTTCAGTTGGTTTTTTTTCGAAATGGGTATCTACCTCTAGGAGGAAACTTTGGCAATCTCATCACAGGCCCTAATAGTTTTCTTCATAATTATATAGGCACACTAGGTGTGCTGATGGTATGGGCATGCTGCAGCCTTGCTGCCTTAGTTTGGTTTGCTAATCTCAATTTCAATTTTCTTTTGAAATGGTATGAACAAGGTCAACTACCAAAGGAAGAAAAGTTGTTTAACGAAACAGAACCTATAAAAAAGGAAATAGTTAATGAAGAAAAAACATATAGTGATACCCTATTTGAAAAAGATAATATAGATTTTACAAGCCCACCAGAAAGTCCAGAGAAGCCTTTGCCGAATCTGGGACTAGAAATCATGAATATAGACGAGGAGCTTCCTCAGACCACAAAAACAGAAATCAAGGAGAAGCAAAGTAGTGATGTAAAAAATATTTCTGAAGAAAAGAGCACCACAGAACTAACCATAGTGCCTAAGACAGAAGAAAAATTGATTACAAATATCGAAGAAATTCAGCAGAAAAATCTTGAAAATTTAGAGCCTTACGATCCTAAAAAAGATTTATCTAACTACAAGTATCCTACCATAGACCTTTTAGAAAATCATGGTTCGGGAACTACGACTATAGATAGGAATGAACTAGAAAACAATAAGAATCAAATCGTAGAAACCCTCAAAAATTTCAATATCACGATTAGTTCCATTAGAGCTACGGTGGGACCTACAGTGACCTTGTATGAAATCACCCCTGCTCCAGGTGTACGCGTATCTACAATATCTAGACTAGAAAATGATATTGCTCTTTCCTTAGCCGCGCTTGGTATACGCATCATAGCCCCAATACCTGGTAAAGGAACTATAGGAATAGAAGTCCCTAACAAGAAAACAGAGATAGTTAGCATGCGCTCGGCTATAATGTCCGAAAAATTTCAAACGACAAAAATGGAATTACCTATCGCCCTGGGGAAAAATATCTCCAATGAAATGGTCGTAGTAGATTTAGCTACCATGCCGCACCTGCTCATGGCTGGAGCTACGGGCAAAGGGAAATCTGTGGGAATTAATGCAATTCTAGTTTCGCTGTTATATAAGAAACATCCTTCTGAGCTTAAATTCGTCATGGTGGATCCGAAGAAAGTAGAATTAAGCATATATAGTACAATAGAAAAACATTTTCTTGCCAAACTTCCAAATGAGGAAGAGCCTATAATCACTGACGTAAAAAAAGTAGTCAATACACTCAATTCACTATGCATAGAGATGGATGACAGATATGATCTCCTCAAAAAGGCAATGGTAAGAAACATCAAAGAATACAACGACAAATTTAAAAAACGTCAGCTCAATCCACTTCACGGCCATCGCTACTTACCTTATTTTGTATTGGTGATAGATGAGTATGCCGATCTCATAATCACTGCAGGCAAAGAGGTAGAAATGCCCTTGGCTAGAATAGCTCAGCTAGCTCGAGCTATCGGTATTCATGTCATATTGGCTACCCAGCGCCCTGCGGCAAATATTCTCACAGGATTGATCAGAGCGAATTTCCCTACTAAAATAGCCTTTGCTGTATCTAAAGCAATAGATAGCAATATTATAATTGACACCAAAGGTGCCGAACAGCTCATAGGGCGAGGAGACATGCTCTATAGTCCATCTGGTGGCGATATCATACGCCTCCAATGCCCATTTGTAGATACGCCAGAGGTAGATAAAATATGTCAGCATATTAGCCAGCAGCAAAGCTATGGAGAGGCTTACCAATTACCAGAATACTATGGAGACGAAGAATTGGACCGTGAAGTCAGATTTGACAAAAATGATATAGACCCCTTATTTGAGGATGCTGCTAGAGAAATAGTCATACAGCAAATAGGCTCTATTTCACTACTGCAGCGAAAATTAAACGTAGGTCACGGGCGTGCGGGCAGACTAGTAGATCAGCTAGAAGCCATGGGTATAGTAGGGCCTAATAAAGGAAGTAAACCACGCGATGTGAACTTCAAAACTTTAGATGAACTCGCACAATACCTTGAGAATCTTAAAAATTCAAAATAATTATAACTTAGGACTTGACTTTCCATTTTTTTTATTATATTTGTAGTAGGTTTTCATAGTTGTTTAACAATTATGTTAGTTTTGTTTTCATAGTATTTTGGAGTTCGGTTCCCCTACCGAACTCCTTTTTTTTGTAGTTAGTACATAATCTTTTCTTTCGGATAAAGTCTAAATGCTGTTAATAAAAAATTGATCTTAAATTTGATTAGAAAAAAAACCGCAGAGGATCAAGCCAAATTAAGTACTAATATTATATTACGGATTAATCAATTAGGCATTTTACATAAAATAAATGTACCCTTTTATAGAATTCAATATGAAAAATGTACAATAATTGTATGAAAATTATATACCCAAAGAAAATATAGTAGGAAGCTTATGAAGCATAGGTGGGTCTGATCGTTTCCAATCTTCTATCTTTTTAGATCTGATAATAGAAGACTCTTCTCCTATATTAGCTGCTATGCCTAAAAAAAGATGCGAAGGGCAGCTTTTAAGTATAAAATCAAAGAGACCTTGGTTTCTATAAGGCGTTTCCATGAATAACTGTGTTTGATTTTCAGATTGGGCTCTAGCTTCAAGAAATTTTAACTTTTTCAATCGCTCTCCTTGCTCTATTGGTAAATAACCATTAAAGGCAAAATTTTGCCCATTTAATCCACTGGCTACTAAGGCCATGAGAATACTAGAAGGACCGGATAAAACCTCAATAGAGGTGCCTAACCGATGCGCTAAGCGCACAACTTCATTTCCAGGATCAGCGATACATGGCATGCCAGCTTCTGACATGAGACCTACAGAAAATCCAGCTTTAAACCAATTTTCTATTTCTTCTAAAGATGAAGTTTTGATATGTTTGTCATACTCAAAAAAACTCACCTCGTTATCAAAATTAACTTTATAATCATACTTACGCAGCACTCTTCTCGCTGTCCGTAAATTTTCGACTACAAAATGCCTTATAGGTTTAACGGATTGCTTAGAATACTCTGTAATATCTTTTATAGAGTCGTCAACTATGGGAGTAGGAATAAGAAGTAGTTTCGCCATTAAATTTTACCAGCTGATTTTCACAACTGCTCTTTTATTCTCATTTAGAGCTTCTACAATATATATACCTTTAGTGAAAGAAGCCAAATCAACATTCAACTCTTCAGAATTCGTACAGGTCTGATAAACTTTCTGTCCTAGAAAATTATAAATATTAATGTCATATCCACTGTTTATCCAATTGATTTTTAGGTGATTTACATTAAAAGAATACTTTAGCTTTTCTTCCAATTGATGGGAAGATATTCCTACAATAGCACCTGATAACTTAAGTGACTTAGAAATAGTGGCTCCCGTATTTCCTGGATCTAACCATGGTTTTAATCGACGATCATTTGCTGTTCCAAATTTATCCCAATGAACAAAAAAACGACCATACATATCTACTCCACTTAGGTTGTCACACGAAGCTGACCCTCCAGTCAATGTCCCAACTAATAAGCCATCATTACTGACCAACCCTGAACCAGAAGAGCCCTCTTCTGTTACCGAATAACCTTTAGCTGTAGGTGTCCATGTTAGAGCTAAATGAGTATTCGGCACATTATTTCCATAGCTTACTTTGCTGGCAAATCCTGAAGAAGTACTAACTTTTTTAATATCTCCTTTTGGGTGGTGATAACACACTGTATTTTCATAATTGTTATCTGATCTATCCCAGCCTAGAAAGGTAAAATCATGCGTAGAAGTTAAAAGAGTCGAATTTAATTTTAATAATAAAAAGTCTGATGAATTTTCTCCATTATCTGTTCCAGAATAAGCTGGAGCAGTGCAACCTTTGTAGGTCAATGCAGAAGGCTCTATTGAAGGATTATTACAAGAAGGAGATTCGAATAAAAAATCAAATTCCCAATTAATCAAATCACTCAGACTACTCTTAGCACTGCAGTGATTGGCACTAATAATGTATGGGGTCCCATCTCCAGAGGTATTACTAATCAATGTACCAGTACAAAATCCTGAGAAACTAGGTCCTGTGACCCTTATTCTGCATGTCGCAGCGCGCGCTGCAGGCTTAATAGCCCCCTCAGAACAGGCAGCATTTACCATACAAGATCCAGATGAACCAAACCCATTGCCATTCCCACTTTTCAAACCTCTAAAATAATGATAAACCTTGGTAATAGAAAAATCTGCAGTATGTATTTGACTTGGTTCTACATATTCGACGATGACTTCATTTCCTAGTACATACGAACTTAAAAACTCGCCATTTGTCTGATAATTATCTTTTTCAGAATACATTCCGGCGAAGTGAGTCTTCTCTTTATTATAAATCCATAATTTAGCACTTTTTTCCAGTTTAAAATTCTCAAACATCATCATCATACCTAATGCACCAGGAGATTTGATAAGAAGGCGATAAACCTTATCATTATTTGGCAAAATTTCTACCAGACTAAAATCTGAAAACTTAATCTGTGCAGGTATAGCTGTCGCGCATATGTATGAGGCATGTTCGATTGCTTTTAATTTATGTATTTCATTTGGATCCGCTAGGACTTCTTTACTGGTTATTGCGACATATTTTCCATCTCTAGTCCAACTCTCTGGCGGTAGGTTCCGATTTCCAAACTGGGCGCAAATAAATACAGGGCTTAGTATCAGTAAATATATAAACTGTTTCATAGGAATGGATTTAGACAAAGATAATAGGTTTATAGAAAATACTGAAAAAGGATCGCCGAATTTTTTTTTGACACTATACTACTCCGACCCCTTTTCTAAACAATCAGTCAATTCTCCATTAAAATTCATAAACAAAATTACATATTCCTCCTATACTGTCCACCTACTTCATATAGCGCATTCGATATCTGCCCAAGCGAGCAGACTTTTCCGGCTTCCATTAATTCGTAGAAGAGATTTCTATTTTGTAATGAGGCGAGTTTTAAGTTTTGGAGTGATGTTTTTTGAGCCTCGCTATAAATGGAGTGTAAAGCATTCAAGGTTTCTATTTGTTGTTGCTTTTCATCTTCTGTAGCTCGAATGACTTCACCCGGAATCACCGTTGGAGAACCCTTACTATTAAGAAATGTATTGACGCCTATTATTGGGTATTCTCCAGTATGTTTGAGCATCTCGTAATGCATGGACTCTTCTTGAATTTTTCCTCGTTGATACATAGTCTCCATAGCGCCGAGAACGCCTCCGCGCTCCGTCAATTTGTCGAACTCTAGAAGAATAGCCTCTTCTACTAGATCCGTTAGCTCTTCTATGATAAATGAACCTTGATTTGGATTTTGATTCTTAGCTAATCCTAGTTCATGATTGATTATCATCTGAATAGCCATAGCTCTGCGCACAGATTCCTCTGTAGGTGTAGTTATAGCTTCATCATAAGCATTGGTATGCAATGAATTACAATTGTCATAAATGGCATAAAGCGCCTGCAAAGTCGTACGAATATCATTAAAATCTATCTCCTGCGCATGCAGAGAACGTCCAGAAGTTTGGATATGATATTTTAGCATTTGACTGCGCTCATTTCCTCCATAAAGATTTTTAACCGCCTTAGCCCATATACGACGAGCAACACGACCAATAACAGAATATTCAGGATCTACGCCATTCGAGAAGAAAAATGAAAAATTCGGTGCAAAATCATCTATTTTCATACCTCTTGATACATAATACTCCAGAAACGTAAATCCATTGGAAAGCGTAAACGCCAACTGCGAAATAGGATTGGCACCTGCCTCCGCTATGTGATAGCCTGAAATAGATACTGAATAAAAATTTCTAATCTTATTCTGAATAAAATATTCCTGTACATCCCCCATCAACTTTAAAGCAAAGTCCGTAGAAAAAATACATGTATTCTGCGCTTGATCTTCTTTGAGGATATCTGCTTGTACCGTACCTCTTACCTTAGCTATGGTTTCAGCTTTAATTTTTTCATATACATCCATAGGTAGGACCTGATCGCCTGTGACACCAAGCAGCATGAGGCCTAATCCAGAATTTCCTTCTGGTAACTCATTAGATTCATATGGTGTATATTGAGGTCTAATTTTTCCTTTATAGAGTTCATCTATTTTTTTCTGGACGTCTTTCTCTAATCCGTTTTCTTTAATGTATTTTTCACACTGCTGGTCTATGGCTGCATTCATAAAAAATGTTACCAACATAGGTGCAGGACCGTTAATCGTCATAGATACAGAGCAGTTTGGCTCACAGAGATCAAAACCCGAATACAATTTTTTCATATCATCGAGACAGCAAATACTCACACCGGCATTACCTATTTTTCCATAGATATCCGGCCTGTGGTCAGGATCTTCGCCATATAGAGTCACACTATCAAACGCCGTTGAAAGTCTTTTGGCAGGCAAGCCAAGGGACACATAATGGAATCGTTTATTCGTTCTCTCAGGACTCCCTTCGCCCGCAAACATTCTTGTCGGGTCTTCATTCTCTCTTTTAAATGGATAAACCCCAGCGGTATAAGGAAATTCTCCTGGAACATTTTCTTGTAGACTCCACTGTAAAATATCTCCCCAACCCTTATATTTAGGCATAGAAATCTTAGGAATAGAAAGATTAGACAAGGACTTCGTATGAGTCGCTATTTTCAGCTCCTTTTCCCGAACATTGAATATATAAAATTCATCTTTGTAGCGGCTGATCTTATCGTGCCAACCTTGAATAATTTTTTTATTATCAACCGATAGCTTTTCTTCCAGAGCGGTATAAAGCCTATATAGCGCCGCAGTCAATACTTCATCTTTTGCTTTACTGGCCTCTACTTTAGCTAAATGAAGAGCATATAATCTTTGAGCTATATCTGCCTGATCAATAATTTCCTTATTGTACTTCCGAATAGATTCTGATATTTCAGAAAGATAGCGATTCCTATGAGGAGGGATGATATATATCTTCTCACTAGTGCCGGTAGCTTTCAGTTTTTTTACAGGAAATAATGCTTGTGTGGACATTTTTAAAATTTATGATTTTTACTTTTATTCGAATTATTCTGAGCTGACAAATACAAATATAATAAGAAAAATTTGTATTATTTTATCAAAAAATTGACACCTTGATTTAAGCCGATTTTAAATAATTTATTCTTCCTTCAAACTATTATCTCCTTTCCTGAAAATCACTTTGAATGGTCTTTTTCTAAATAACTCTTAGCATCTGGACCTAAGCAAAATAGGAGATCGAGAATAGATAAATCAGGGTGAAAAGGAAATTTATATCGAAACACTTGAGGATACGAAACGAGTGTCTGACTATAAATATTAGGGATGAACTGGACTTCTGATAGATTCGTACTTTCCTCTTCTACTATTTCTACATGCAGTTTCAATACTTTTGAAAGTAGCTTAAACATGTTTAAATTAAGCTGCATGAGCGTGTGAGGCTTTGCTGCCCAAATAGGATCAAAATAAGGCATATAATGCTCATAATATGGACTCTTGGCGTAGGCAGATTGCAAGGCCATTTTATGCTTAGCTATCCAATTCACTAGATATGATATTTCGATTTGATCCATAGGAATTTTACTTCCTCGACCGCCTACGATTGGCACAGTCAGGGTTTGAAGACCATTGGCCATAAGTATAACCGTACGATTAGCATAGGTCTTTTTAGGTATAGGAAAATGTGGAGTGAAATACAACTTTTCTAACTTAATGAGTTCACTCCAATAAGCTATATTGCCGAAATAAAAAAGAGGAACTGATTTAGTCAAGCTAATGATTATAAGCCATTCACCTGATAGACCATTCTCATCTGTGCTCCACGAATATTTTCAAATGACTTGAGCATATCGTAATACTTTGAATAGGACCCTAATTTAGATTTCAAATACTTTTCTCCAATCGATGATTTGGCATCCTCGTTTGAAAATCCTTCAAAAAGCATTTCAAAATCACTTTTTCTTTTATTGAAGAAAAAATAGTTGGAAGCGTCCAGTGACTTTGATTTTGCAATATAGGTTATCGCATCCTTGAGTCCGCCTATCTCGTCTACGAGTTTCAGCTCCTTGGCTCTAGTGCCACTCCAGACTCGACCCTGTGCTATATTTTCTAAACTATCGATATTCATATTTCTTCCTTTTGCTACGATTGATTTGAAACTGAAGTAAATTTTATCAATAGACTGCTGTATTCTAGTAGCCTCTAATGCATCGAAGTTTTTATAAACCCCCATAGCTGCATGTTCATGCAACTCAACTTCATCAAATGTAACTCCCAACTTATTTTCCATCATCTGCCCTATGTTAGGGATGATACCAAATACACCTATAGAACCAGTAATCGTATTTTTCTCTGCGAATATTTTCTCAGCGCCACTAGCTATATAATAACCCCCACTAGCCGCCACGTTGCCCATAGAAACTACCAACGGTTTTTTCTTCTTCAATATATCCAACTCTCGTAAGATGACATCAGAAGCCAAAGCACTGCCTCCAGGAGAATTGACCCGTAATACAACGGCTTTAATATCTTTATCTTCTGCCATAACTCGTATATCTTTAACCATATCTTCTGAGCCGATACTGCCTTCTTCTGCTTTTCCATCTACGATATCGCCCTCAGCTACATATACTGCGATACCTTCATTCTTAAATGACGGAAACTTATCTTCCAAGTAATTCGAAAAAGTCAATTTTTTCAATTCTGTTTTCTCTCCTAGCTTCATTAGGCTTTTAAGTTCCCTCTCTGCTTCATCTAGGTAGGTTATTTTGTCAATCAAACCAGAACTTAGTGCATCTTCCGGCATGCTTGTTCGCAACTCATTTATTGCTAAATTCAAATTTTCCAAATTTATTTTTCTGTCTGCTGCAATGCTTGAAAGAACGGAATTAGAAATATCGGAGAGCAACTCTTTCATCTGCACTTTATTCTCATCGCTCATCTTATCTAGCCTGAATGGCTCCGTGGCACTTTTGAATTTTCCTGCATAAAAGATTTGTGGTTTAATTTCTAATCTATCCAGAGTCTTTTTGAAAAAAGTCAATTGAGCAGCGAAACCGCGTACATCAAGCGCTCCTTGCGGATTTACCATAACCTTATCTGATGCCGAGCCTAGGTAGTACATTTTCTGAGATATAGCCTCACCATAGGCCACTACTGGTTTTTTACTAGCCTTAAAATCTTTAATTGCCGCTCTCAGCATGTCTATCTGAACATAGCTCAGCTCCTCGTTATAGTTCATCTGGATCCACAATGCTTTAATTGATTTGTCATTTTTTGCCTTTTTTATACCATCTATTATGTCATAAATGCTTATGGCACTTTGATTCCCCTGTCCCATACCGAGATCAAAACTTTTGTCCTGAGACAAATCTGACAAACCACTGCGAATATTTAAAGTCAGTATATGATCTCCTTTTAGCTCTACTTTACTCCCTTTCGCACTCATAGCTATCCCTAGCGCCAATCCTATCAGCAATAAGAAGAAAATTCCGAAAAAAATTATATTTCCAAAAATTACTGCCAATAAGGTCTTTAGAAAATTTCTCATACTAAATAGTTTTTTTTATTGAATTTTGTTGTAAAGATAAGAAAAATGGCAGTGATACACCTTTTATTAGGAAGCAATATAGGCAATAGATTAAAACAGCTCGAAAAGGCTCGAGAACAAGTGGAAGGGAAAATCGGGAAAATAGTTAAAAAATCAAAAGTATACGAAACTCAACCTTGGGGAGAGAATGAACAAGATGAATTTCTCAATCAAGCATTAGAGGTTGAATCAAAATTAAAACCTAAGAAAGTTCTTGAAAAAATTGCTGAAATAGAAAAACTCATGGAGCGCGAAGAAACCTATAAATGGGGACCACGTGAAATAGATATTGATATATTGATGTATGAAGACGAAATGATATGTGAAATGGATTTGACCATACCGCATCCTTTTCTACATGAAAGAAGATTTACTCTAATTCCGCTCTCAGAAATAGCTCCAGACCTTTATCATCCGATAATGGGAGCTGCAATCCTCGACCTACTGCTAGAATGCGAAGACCAGTTAGAGGTAAATGAATATAAAGGAAAATAGTTTTCGTCAGTCGAAAGTGAAAAGTTTTCAATCATTTTTTGAACAACACCTGAAGTTTAATAAAGAAAATTGAATTACAATTATTTAGCTATTGAAGGGGTCATAGGCGCAGGAAAGACCACGATAGCTGCTTTTCTAGCACAATACTTTGGAGCGAAACTATTACTTGAGGAATATGAAGAAAACCCCTTTCTTGTAAAATTTTATGAAGAAAAGGATAAGTACAGTTTTCCACTAGAGCTTTCCTTCCTTGCCTCGCGATATCATCAGGTCAAAAACAAAATAGAAAAACGGGATTTATTTCAAGATAAAATAATAAGTGACTTTGTACTCTACAAGTCACTTGTTTTCGCTTCAATTAACCTCAAAGCAGACGAACTAGAACTATACAAAAAACTCTTTCAAATCATGTTTCAACAGATACCTGTACCTGATTTGACTATCTATATTTATCAAAGTATAGATAGACTTAAAAGTAATATTCTGCGGCGTGGCAGAAACTACGAGATCAATATAAAAGACAGTTATTTAGAACAACTCAATGAAAATTATCTCGCCTATTTCAAACAGTTGACTCAACATAGAATAGTCATAATAGATGGAGGTGAATATGATATTGTGCGGCATCCAGAGAAAAAACAAAAGCTCATCGAACTGATTAGCCAAGATTATCCTCTTGGAATTACATATATCTAACTAATATCACCAGTAAGATCTTTCATAATTTCTTTCAATGGTCGCACGGATTTAATGAACTCGATAGAAGGCCCAGCGCACCAGACCGTTTCATAAGTTGATTTGAAGGTAGATTTTTCTATAGCTCTCATACCCCTGAGAGAAATAATCATTTTTATATATTTTTTTAGCCATTTATTTTTATGCATCAGTCTTTCCAAAAAGCTAGCATTTATTCCCAGAGACTGCACATAAGGTGTATTAATAACCGTCAGATGCGACCCAGACATTTTAGTGGTCAAAACAATATCCTTTTCGCCATATTGAACTAAAGCATCTTTATAATCTTTGGATATAGTTGCTTCTTCGCTGGCTAAAAATATAGTACCAACAGAGACTCCGATCGCACCGTGCTGCATCACCTCATCTATCTGAGATTTTCTCCCGATGCCTCCTGCTGATATTATTGGTATCTGGCACTCTTCTTGAATATTTTTTATTAATATCAATGGATCGATCTTTCCACAATGCCCTCCTGCCTTATTATTGACAGCTATGACGGCATCCGCCCCCATCTTTTCTACTTTTTTTGCATAGACGACATCTATGACATCACAGAAAACTTTTATTCCCAGCGGCTTACATGATTTAATAGTCTCCTGAGGGCTACCTAATGATGTAATAATATAATCGATTTTTTCTTCGAGCAATAGTTCGAGCTGTGCCTTATATTTTATATTCGATTTATTGACAATCAAATTGACTCCAAATGGCTTTGATGTTCTAGAGCGAATATAGTGAATTGCCTGTCTTAACTCATCTAAACTTCGATAATTTAAAGCCGGGAAAGCACCTGAAGCACCAGCCTCACAGGCAGCTACCACCATTTCTACATTAGATATGAGAAACATAGGGGCTACTATTATGGGATGATCTATATTTAATATGTCAGCTAATGACTTCATTTTATTTATTTTCAACTTTTAATCCAACGAAAATATCTTATTCTATTTAGCTAAATGTAGAAACCTAGGAATTAGTAGTTAAAATAGCTAAATTTAAAATCTTTCGAACTTTTTTAACGTCAATGTCCTTCTCTGGATCTACTAAAAAAAATTTTATTCATTTGCGTCCTTCCATTATCAAATCAGAATGATCAATTTTATTCCCATCAATGATACCAATATATGGCTGCTTATACTTTTTATGGTAACATAAATAACAAAACATCTTTCCATTATAATAAAAGAAGGGCAATTTAAACCTGCACTCTGGACTTATATTCTTATCTATGGATAAAATAATCTCACGAAGTGCTATAAATACACTTCTATTTGGCTCCGAAAGCTGAAGATAAAAATTATCTAATTCAGTCAACGAAGAACGAGGACTTATTAATCGTCATAGTCTTCCCAATTTCTATCCTGCAGTGATTCAGCTGATCCACTATTTGCCTTTCCTAAAGCTATTTCTTTCTTGCGCTTGATCTGTCTTTTTAAATCTTCCACTGCTTCATCTGTAGCCTCTTCAAACGACTTGGCTTTAGCTTCTACAAATAAATTACTGCTGGGAATGTGGCATAGAATATGCACTATTTTATCCTTTATTTTTTGATGACTATCCATTTTTAGTTTGACATCAATATCGATGATTTTATCATAAAATATAATCAATTTGTCTGTTTTGGCTTCTATAAACTCCACCAATTTGAGATCTGCAACGAATCCGTCTGCTTGAATTTTTCTGTTCATACGTTTTTAAGATTTAGGGTGAGATAATTTATGAATATGTTTTAGTTTTTCAATACTGCTATGGGTATATACCTGAGTAGAGGCTAGTGAGCTATGGCCCAGTAGACCTTTAATAGCATTGAGTTCGGCGCCTTCGTTTAGCAGATGAGTAGCAAAACTGTGTCTTAAAGAATGTGGCCCAATTCCCTTTTGAGACGTGACCTCCAATAAGTATTTTTTTATAGTTCTATACACAAAATTAGGATAGAGTTGTTTTCCATTTTTTAAGATAAAAACATGCTCATTCTCCGCTATAATGTTCTGATCACTTATCTCCTGCTTATAACTATACAGTAATTCTATGAGTTGAGAATTAATAGGAATAAAACGCTGCTTTTTGCCCTTTCCTATGACTGATATCTGTTTCAGAGACAGATTTATCTGCTGCCACTGCATATCTATGAGCTCACTTCGACGTAGACCACATAAATAAAATGTCATAAACATTGTATAGTCTCGGCGAGCAGCAAAATTATCTTCTGTGAGGCTAAGTTCTAGTTTGTCTTTGATGTTGTGAAGCTTTCCAGCAGATATATCTTTTGGTAGACGCTTAGGCGTTTTCGGTCTAATGATTTTAGAAGTCGGATTCTGCAGAATAGACCCGTTTTTAAGCAAAAACTTATAGAATGATTTTAGACAAGAAATTTTTCGGTTGACCGTATTAGCTGTATCTTTTTTTTCTATCAAAGAGATGGTCCATGATCTAATCATACTAGAATTGGCCGTAAGCATATCCTCATGCTGAAAATTGTCATGAAGAAATAAACTAAACTGATTTAAATCTTGCTCATAAGCTATGAGCGTATTATTAGAGAGTCTTTTCTCATATTGAATATAGTTCAGAAAACGCTTTCTCACCTCATCCATTCGCGAACTATTGTTTTAGGTTGCTAACTTGTATAACATATTTTCTACAATAAAATTTCAAAGCTTTTACTGTTTTTATTTCCTACTCGGTCTGTAACTTCTAGTAAGGCTTTGACTTTCTTTCCTTTATCTTCAGAAATAATTTTATAAATCAACTCATTATTTTTTTCATCAAAATAGAGTTTTCGCCACATACCATTGATATAGAGTCGATAATCTTCTATTCCTGACTCTTTATCTTTGACGGTAAATACAAGATAAAGCTGTCGACGTAAAGGTAATCCAATGACCTCAGGAGCGGCATGGTCATATCGGATTGTTAAAGTGCCATAGTTTTTCAATTTTGGAAAGATAAGGATATTTTGCTGTAAAAACCCCGTATAGCATTTCATCTTATTATCTATTTTAGATTCTAGATATAGCTTATGGATATACTTAGTCGCTGGCGGGACAAAATAGGACAATTGAAATGGCATGAGAGCTGCCACTGAAGGATTTAGGAGATTTATCTTGAATAATTCGTAACTAGCCAATTTTTCCAATGTATAATTAAGCGCATAATTCTCAGCTAATCCATTTGCTGGTATGAGCAACTGAAAACTTTTTTGATCCGTCAAAATTTGTTCTTGTCTGCAATCTATTGCTTTCGATTGATCCGGTTTAAATTCATCTGTAGACGTTAGAAAAAATTCTACAGAAGAAGTATTTCCATGAAAATCGTAGACTTCAATGCGAACTTGTTTTTTTTCTTTTGGCAGTAAATGTATGATGCCATTCGCACTGCCGCTATCTGTAAGGTTAAAGCTACATGATTCATAAAAGGCTTTATACACATCGTTATCCCCTATACCATGGTCACTAGCAGCTCGAATATGACTCTGCCAGTTGAAGTCCAGACTATCTAGCTTGAACTGATAAATTCGTTCATTCTCAACATAGACTCTCAATGCATATATACCAAACACATTGGGGGAATAATTCATTTTATCAAAAGATGATATAGCTAACCCTATCTTACTAGAATTTAACTCTATCGTTTGTTGATTAATTTCTTCTGCCGAAAATTTATCTATAAAAATAGACTCCCCGTCGACATGGTAAAAAATGATTTTATTTAAACTAGGAGCTATCGTATCTTTTATCTGCGGATAAAAATGTAGAGGGTTGATTGTTTTTTCTGTTTGCAAATTTCGTATTTCAAAATGAAGGTGTGGACCTTCTGAGCTGCCTGTATTGCCAGAAAAAGCAATATGCTCACCTTTTTTTACAAAAAACTTAGCTTGGGCAAAGGATGTATCGATTGCATTTAACTGTCTAGCATATTGAACCTGATTAATCCACCACTCCATGTCGGGCCTGAAGGCATTTAGATGTGCATATACGGAGGTAAATCCTTGTTGCGGATGGTGAATGTAAATCGCCTTACCATATCCGTTTGGCGCTATCACCATTCGGGATATATAACCATCTTCTACTGCTATAATTCTGAGATTTTCTTTATTATCTGTTCGGAAGTCCAACCCCATATGAAAATGATTTTTTCGGAGTTCAGCATAGTTTCCGGCCAGAGATATAGGGAAATCTATCGGTAGAGTTAAATTCTGTGCCCGAATCACCGCAAAAGCTAGATTAAGACATATCAAAAGCAGATTTTTTGACTTCATTTGATACTGTTTCTACAAATTTATACAAACTAGACTAAATTTGAGCTTTAAATCATTGATAAAACGAGGGTTCATTTGAAAGAAATTCAGAGTACACAAAACCAATTGGTCAAATCAATTGTAGAGCTAAAATATAAAGCTGCCAAACGCAAGGAGCTTGGACTATGTATTATAGAAGGTCCAAAAGAAATAGAAATAGCTATAGCTTCAGGTATAGAAATAGAAAAACTGCTGATAGAAAAAAGTATAAAAGATATAAATACTAGTATAAAAGAAGCAGCTAAAGAAGTCTATGAGTGTTCGACTGAAGTGATGGAAAAGATAGCTATTCGCGATGTCAAAAGCTCTATCATAGCTGTAGCTAAGGCTAATTATCTAAAACTAGCCGATATAGTGCTGAGTTCAAAACCCTTTGTGCTCATTTTAGAAAATATAGAAAAACCTGGCAATCTTGGCTCTCTATTTCGCACAGCAGACGCCGCCAATGTAGATGTCATACTCTGTACCGAAATGCAGACAGATATCTATAATCATAATGTAGTCAGAAATAGCCTAGGTTGCGTATTTTCTAAGCAGATAGTTTCCTGTACTAATCAAGAAGCGTTAGACTTTTGTCAGAAACATAGTGTTCAAATTTATCCGACGTATCTTCATACAGAAAAATATTATTATCAAGAGGATTTCACCCAGCCAGCAGCTATTGTCTTCGGGACAGAGAGCACAGGAATTTCAGAATTTTGGGCTTCGCATGCAGACCATTGTATCAAAATACCTATGCTGGGGAAAGTAGATTCCATGAACGTATCTAATAGTGCGAGTATATTGCTATATGAAGTAGTAAGACAGCGTAAAACTTCAAATTATTAAGATGAATTCATTTATAAAAATAGGAACCATATTAAAAACCAAAGGCTTCGACGGCACCACTCTAGTGGTTCTGGATACTGCTATAATTGACTCATCTATCAAGGCAGTATTTATACAAAAAGGCAGTATGTATAGTCCCCTGATCATAGAAAAACTAACAAAGATAGATGACTATACACTTCATATCAAATGGGCAAACTACTCCAGCAAAGAGCAGGCTCAAACCCTCAATAATCGAGAAATTTTTATTAATGAAACCTTACTAGGTCAATTTTTTGATGAGGAATTATCAGAAGATTTAGTTGGCTATGCGATTTATAATCTAGATGAGAATATAGGAGAAGTTATAGCCATTTATCAAAATAATCACCAAGAGACATTGGAGATAAAACTTAGCAATGATAAGATGCTTCTGGTGCCATTGATAGATGAATATGTCATGACTATAGATGATGATAAAATGGCTATCTATTGTCAGCTGACGGAGGACTATATCGAATTATTTTCAAATTAATATCCTAACTAAGAGCTAATCAAAAACCCGATTTCTAAGTCTGAACAACTAATTTTGCACCGTGAATATAGACGTAATAAGTGTACTACCAGAATTGATGGATAGTTTTCTCTCCCATTCTATTATCAAACGTGCCCAGCAGAAAGAGATTTTATCTATACGTGCCATTGCACTTAGACCCTATGGCATAGGCAAACACCAGCAGGTAGACGACTACCAGTATGGTGGTGAAGCAGGAATGGTACTCATGTGCGAGCCACTAGCCAAATGTATAGAAGAGCTCAAAATGGAAAGGGACTATGATGAAATCATCTATCTATGTCCTGATGGAGTCACCTATAACCAGCGACTAGCCAATACGCTATCCTTAAAAGGAAATTTACTTATGATCTGTGGTCATTATAAGGGGATAGATGAGCGTATACGTGAAAAGTATGTCACGATGGAAATTTCAATAGGTGATTATGTACTTTCTGGTGGCGAAATAGGAGCCGCAGTGCTGATAGATAGCATTGGCAGACTAATACCTGGAGTGCTCAACGATGAGACCTCTGCACTCTCAGATAGTTTTCAAGATGGGCTATTGGCACCACCAGTATATTCTAGACCTGAAGAATGGGACGGACTCCGTGTGCCGGAGGTTCTTCTCTCAGGAAATCACAAAAAGATAGAGGAATGGAACTATGACCAGGCCTTTCAGCGCACCAAGGATCGAAGACCAGATTTACTCAATTAGTGCACCTTGAAACGAAAAGCTCTTTTATAAAATTGTCCTTCACATACTCAATTATCTAATCTGGACAAGATAGTTTAATATCGGTCTATTCCTTAACAATGTAATACAAAAGACTTCATGAAAATTTCTAAAAGCTCAAAAAAAACTGAACTGATTTATATCAAGATCGAAATATTTTTGAAGCAAATTAAATTATAAATGACTTAAATTTGTGATTGAAATAATTATTAAAAGCCTAGCTCAAATTTTAAGCTCAAAAATACTTCACTAATCAATTTATAAATTATGGCAAAATCTAAAGACACCAAAAAAGAGGTAAAAAAAGAACCAGTTAAAACTGCGAAGGAAAAGAAAGAAGAAAAAAGAGAGAAAAAAGCAACGAAGAAATACTAAGGCTCTCTATATTATCAATTCTTAGCAGCGTACTTCTCGGTCCATCGATCTGATATCACTTTCATCAGATTTATAAATAGTTCGTTGGTCCCAGGATCATTAAACTGAGAGGCTATTGTGCCATAGACAGGCATCGTATCAGGATCTAGATCCCAAAGATTATGATTGCGCTGAAATTGCTTTTTGACATCACGAATCGCATCAAGTGCGCCACGCTTATCAAATTTGTTGACGGCTACGATATCTGCGAAGTCAAGCATATCAATCTTTTCTAGCTGGCTGGCGGCTCCAAACTCTGGAGTCATAATATACATAGATACATCCGAATGGTCTACTATCTCGGTGTCACTCTGCCCTATGCCAGATGTCTCTAAAATTATCAAATCAAAATGAGCCAGTTTTAAAATCTCCACGGCTTCATTCACATATTTAGACAAAGCCAGATTAGACTGCCTAGTAGCCAAAGAGCGCATAAATACGCGATCATTATTGATGGCATTCATACGTATTCTATCGCCTAGTAGGGCACCTCCTGTCTTTCTCTTCGATGGATCTACCGATAAAATTGCTATTCGCTTATCGTCAAATTCAAAGAGAAATCGACGAACAATCTCATCTATCATCGAGGACTTTCCCGCACCGCCTGTGCCCGTAATACCCAATACAGGTGAGGGCATAGCTCTATTTTCAGGAAAAAGCTTACGCAAATCCGCTTCCAAGATCTCAGGGAAGTTTTCTGCCGTAGAAATAAGACGAGCTAGAAATTTACTGTCACAGGCTTCAAAAGCCTTGGCAAAATCTGCCTTACCATGATAGTCCTTATAGCTCTCAGGTGTGCCAGTAGGAAAATCACACTGCTGGAGTAAATCGATAATCATACCTTCCAGACCCATAGAACGTCCGTCATCAGGCGAGTAGATGCGCGCTATACCATAATCCATCAATTCTTTAATCTCTGTAGGAAGGATAGTCCCTCCGCCCCCACCGAAAATCTTAATATGACCACAACCCTGCTCTTTTAAGAGATCATGTATATATTTAAAGAATTCAATATGACCTCCCTGATAACTAGTAATAGCTATAGCATTCGCATCTTCCTGAATAGCAGTATTGACTATATCTGCCGCACTTCTATTGTGACCTAGGTGCACTACCTCCGCGCCTTTAGACTGAATAATACGGCGCATAATATTGATAGCAGCATCGTGGCCATCAAACAAAGAGGCCGCAGTTACGATCTTGACCTTATTTTTTAACTGAAAATCTACCTTAGCAGCAGTGGACATATTGGTTGAGTTTAAAAGTGCAAAATAAGCAAGTTTAGCCTAATTAGTTAAGAAAAAACCCACTAATATAGTTTGCCATAGGTAGAGAATACGGCTATCCAAAAAATAAGAAATATAGCGCACAACGAATTTAAGCCTGAGGATGTAAAGTAAAAATAAAGCGGACTAGCTAGAGTAGCATTTTGTGGATTAGATTTTATATAATATAATTCAACGAACTCTCCTTCTTCAAAAAGGACATTTTTAGGACCCGTATATTCGTATCTCCTGTCTCCTACAGAATATTTAATAATACTAACCTCCGCGCTAGACCGAATGCTGCCAGCACTTTCCACTCTCATCATCACTCCATTTACCTTTTCGCCGAGTAGTAAATATTCGAAATTAAAAAGAATAGGCAAGGAAATCACCAAAAAGCTCATAGATAGAAATACCTTATAAGTAAGTTTCTGGCGAATAAAGTTTTCTGTTATCTTCACTGTATTTTTTCTAAATTATTTTATTTGGAAATTAGCTTACGTAACTCTAAGCACATCCACGTATTCTTTTCAATTATAGACCTATGATTTTTAGATAATTATTTATCATAATCGTCAATAAATGCTTGTATTCTTTGTTTTTCTTTAAGACTCAATTGCTCATCGAAAAACAACAAATACAGCTGCGCTTTTTTAGCCTTACTCTTAAAGTATTTTTTGTTTGAACGCAAAGAAGAATCAATAGTGAAGGGGTGAATATCAATTGGTTTTCTGGCGAAGTATTTATATTCATCAAAGTAACGACAGGCCAATTTATCTAAATGAGGAAAATGATTCGTATCGTCAATAAACACCATTTTATGAATCGTATCGTTATTTTTAAACAAAACTGTATATCTCAGATTCATAGATTTTTTGTCAATAGATTCCTTCTTAGTATATACTTCGAAGCCATTAAGGCTAGTTAAGGTATCATAGCTTTTACTATGGAAAATACTATCTAAATTATCCAAATCATATTCTCTCTTTACTATTATTATTCCTTGAGAATAACCCGCTAAACTTAAATTTGAATTTATTTGAGTCGTTCCTACAATATGATATTTTCTATTCTTATTTTTCAAGACATAATCTAATATCTCGTTTTTTTCTATTTTCATATACTTCCAATATTTAAACATTCCATCCGATTTATTCGAAGCATAGAAGGTATTATTGTATGAGAATGTTAGATTTTTATACTTAAGGACATAATCATTCAAAAATATGCTCGAACTTCTCTGCTGCGTATGGCATGAACATAGACCTAGAAGTAAGAAAAAATAGATTTTCATGATTTTGAGCAATTTCTATCTCAAATATAAAGTGTTTCAATAGAATACTATTGAAAATAAAAACAAAACAAATACAAAGCTCACTATCATCTTCAATCTAAATTCTACCAATACCTTTATCTAAAAACGGATATATTTATACTTTTATTAAACGAATGAGTATTTAGCAATGCAAAAACTAGATAAAAAGACTTTATGGATTAGATTAGCTATGGTTATAGCCATTATCATCCTCGTCAATTTTATAGCTTCCTTTCTCTACAAGCGCTTTGACCTCACGTCTGAGAATCGCTATTCACTGAGTGATTCTACTATAAAATTATTGGAAAATTCTAAACACAAGGCTTTTATAAAAATCTACTTGGACGGAGAGGATCTGCCTGCCGGATTTCTGCGATTGAGAAATGCAACCGAGGATGTACTCAAAGAAATGAACAGCGAAAGCGGAGGTAAGATTCAGTATGAATTTACCAATCCTACACAAAATGCTGCCAATGAGGACGAACGCATTAAAATACAGCAGGAACTTATATCGAAAGGTCTTATGCCGACCCAGCTGCGAGTGAAAAAAGAAGATGGTTTTAAAGAACAACTTATTTTCCCATGTATACAGATTAGTGTCAATGGCAGATCTTGGCCAGTGCAGATACTCGAAAATCAAATAGGCTATCCACCAGAGTATGCCCTCAATAACTCTATCATATCATTGGAATATAAAATAGCCAATGCTATAAAAAAATTGACAGAAAATAAAACCTATACGATAGGTATCATGCAGGGACATGGAGAGCTCAATACAGACGAACTAAATGACCTGGCAAATGTCTTAACTGAAAATAAGTACGAAGTCAATTTCTACGATGTGACTCAAAAAGTGCTGAGTAAACAAGGAGATAGTCTTGGCTCTTGGTTCCCACAGACCACAGACCTCATGATCATCGCAGGACCGAAAAAACCATTTTCTGAGGTAGAAAAATATCGGCTGGATCAATATGTAATGCAAGGAGGGAAAATCCTATGGGCACTAGATGGCATGGATGCTCAAATGGATTACCTTCGCAATGAAGGCAATATGTTTATGTCGCAAGGCCTAGACTTGAATCTCGAAGATATTTTATTTACCTACGGTGTACGACTCAATAAAAATTTAGTACAGGACGGACAGCAAAGCGCAGCGATTCCTATTATGGATGAGGCCACCAAAGAGCCCCTACTTTTCCCTTGGCTTTTTAGTCCATTATTGACGCCGAGTCTTGCTCATCCTATCGGGAAAAATCTAGATCCTATCTACGCTCAGTATGCATCGAGTCTCGATCTGATTCAAAATGATATCAAAAAGACAGTGATACTCTCTACCTCTCCATATGGTAGAGCTATACCTGAGCCTGTGCGTGTGCATTTATCAGCCGTCAAAGATAAGCCAGATTTTAAATATTTCAAGCAGCCTAATCTCCCATGTGGTGTATTATTAGAAGGCAAATTCGTCTCTGCTTATAAAAATCAATTAGGGGTAGATTTTGTAAAAAAAATAACGGAGGCGGGTCAGACTCCCAAAGAGCGGAGCGTAGATAATAAAATGATTGTTCTTTCTGATGCAGATATTTTACGAAATGAAGTATCCTCCAAAGGAGAGATTTACCCATTGGGATTCGAACAATTCACTCGTCAGACTTTTGCAAATAAAGACTTTGTGCTCAACTGTATAGAATATCTCATAGACCCAAATAATCTGCTAGCTACTCGAAATAAAGAAATCAAGGTAAGACTGCTCGATGCCCAGCGCACAAAAACCGAGAGCACTCAGTGGAAGACACTCAATCTGGTTTTACCTCTCAGTTTAGTCATCATTTTTGCAATTATATTTAACTATATGCGCAGACGAAAATGGACCACCGCTCAGCTTCCTAAATAACTATAACGTGAATTTTTTCTACAATTTATCTCGTTTAAGTTTTTTATTTCTACTCTGTGGGCTGATATATTTCCCTTTTATAGGCGAGGTCAATTTATTTGACTGGGATGAGACCATACTAGCATCGGTATCTAAAGAGATGTTTGGCCGAGACGAAGTTCTCCAGCCATGGCTCAATGGCAGTTATTTTCTAGAAATACCTCCTTTCTTTTTTTGGCTACAATTGATTTCCTTTAAATATCTAGGCATTAATGAATACGCTGCTCGTTTTCCAAATGCGCTATGCGCTATCTTAGTAGTCCTGACTCTTTATAAAAATGGAAAGCGACTCTACTCTTCTAATTTTGGATTGATGTGGGCCTTGATTTATATTTCAATGCTGCTCCCTCAGCTATACCATAGATCTGGATTAGCCGAGCCTTGGTTCTGTTTTTTCATTTACTTGAGTATTTATAATCTAGCTAGGGTCATCGAGGCGAGACAAGAAAGTGGCGAAAAATTTTATAGAAAAAAAGAAGTCTTTTCAAATTTGTTTTATAGCTTTTTCGCCGCAGTAGGTGCTGTCATGACTAAAGGATTAGAGGGATATATAGTTATCCTACTTACCTATTGGCTTGTTTTTCTCCTCTCAAGTGCTCGATATGGCTTTGGTTATAACAGTATTTTTCGGTGGACATTTTACTTCGTATTATTTATCATGATATGGATAGGCATTGAATATAAGTGGCATGGCATCTCTTACCTAGAGCCATTTCTAAATTACCAATGGAGTAGTTTAAATATCGATAAGGCTACCTGGACCAATCGATTTTCCTTCCAGTTTATTATTTTAATGCTCGGTTGTTTTCCTGCGAGTGTTTTTGCCCTCAATTCTGTCCGTGTGAAAACTTATGAATCCAATATTCAAAAAATATTTAGACTTTGTATGGCTAGCTGCCTTATCATCGTCATGATTATAGTCTCTTTGTTTAAGATTAAACTAGCTCATTATTCGGTCCTAGCCTATTTTCCTATTTCATATTTTGCAGCCTACAGTATTCGATATATCATAGAAGAAGGGAAAGAGATAAAGAAAATCATATATGTCCTCTTTGCTCTAGGTGCATTGATATGGACTACTTGTCTGGTTCTGCTGCCTATCACTAAGGCCAATCTTAATGTATTTGAAAAATATATTCATGAAGACACCTTACATCAAGCGTTATCCATGCATTATCCTTGGGAAAAATTTGAGATCTTTTTCGGTATAGGATTTTTTATACTATTTCTAACCTCGTTTCTACTTTTAGTTTTTCAGAAAAAAAAATTAGTAGGATTTTTTATACTATTTCTAGGCGGCATGGTGCTTAATAACGCACTTCTTCTCTATTATGTGCCGAAAATAGAACAACTCACGCAAGGACCTCAGGTGGAATTTGTCAAAAACAATAAAAATGAAAAAGCATTTTATCACTATTACGGTGGACTAAGTTTTATTCCCAATTTTTATTCTGATAGTGCGTTGGATTACAGACATGCATTCGCATTAGATAGCTTGACAAGCTTTTCAGAGAGCGTCTATCCTCATTATTTAATAGCGAAGTCAAATGACACCCATCAACTATCTGTGCATAAAAAGCATTTAAATTTATTATATCAACAAGGCATTTACACCTTTTATAAAGTAAAATAATTTCGCACTATGAGTGAACTATTCATCTACAACACACTGACAGGGAAAAAAGAAAAATTTGAACCTCGACATAAAGGAAAAATAGGTATGTATGTCTGTGGGCCTACCTTGTATAGTGAGCCACATATGGGAAATCTTAGAACCTTTATCAATTTTGATATGATTTTTCGCTATCTATTACACCTAGGGTATCAGGTAAAATATGTTCGTAATATAACAGACTGCGGACATATAACTAATAGTGCAGGACTAGAATTAGATAGTATAGGATTGGCTGCTAAGGCCGAGCAAATGGAGTCTCTCGAAATTGTCTATAAGTATAATTCAAAATTTCAAGATATTCAAAAGGCATATAACTTATTACGACCTTCAATAGAGCCTACCGCAACTGCTCATATTCAAGAACAAATAGAAATCATTGAAAAAATAATGGAAAATGGGTTTGCGTATGTAAGCAATGGTACGGTTTATTTTGACGTAAACAAATATGTCAAATCTAATCCATATGGTGTTGTCAGCGGAAGAAAAATCGATGAATTGTTAAACGAATCTAGAGAATTGCAAGGACAAGAAGAAAAAAGAAACCCTGCGGATTTCGCACTATGGAAAAAAGCACAATCCGAAGATATGCAAATCTGGCGAAGCCCATGGGGAGACGGCAATCCTGGCTGGCATATAGAGTGCACTGCTATGAGTACAAAGTACCTCGGCGAACAATTTGACATACACGGAGGTGGTATGGATCTTAAATTTCCACATCATGAAAACGAAGTAGCACAGAGCTGTGGCGCTGGCATGAAAAATCCTGCTAACTATTGGATGCATGCTAATATGCTCAATGTCAATGGTCAGAAAATGAGCAAAGCTTTTGGAAATTATTTTCTACCATTTGATATTCTAGAGGGGACTACTAGTATTTTTTCTAAACCATTTTCTGCACAGGTGGTGCGCTTTTTCATGATGATGGGCCACTATCGAAGTGATTTAGACTTTTCTAATGACGCTTTAATAGCAGCAGAGAAAGGTTACGATAGATTGACAGATGCCTTTTTAAAAATAGGCAAACTAACTATCTCTGAAACTACCAGTATAGGTAAGGAGATAGAAGAAATTAGAGATAATTGTGCTACGGCAATGAATGATGATTTCAATACCTCGAAGTTAATAGCAGAGTTATTCGAGTTAGCTACTTTAATCAATAAAATAGATAGCAAAACCATCTATGCATCTCAAGAAGATCTAGAAAATATTCATAAACTCGTACAAGATTATTTTGTGAAGGTTTTAGGTATTCAGTTTGAGAATGGTACCGAAACAAATTCTCAAGCTATGGAACATTTGATGCAGTTGATTATTGATATTCGTAAAGAAAGTAGAGAGAAAAAAGATTTTGCTACTTCGGATAAAATTAGAGATGTGTTGACACAAGCCGGTATAGAGCTGCGAGATGGAAAAGATGGTACAGATTGGAAAATTTGAAAGTGATTTAATGATCTGGTAATAAGATGATGAGTTGATTAAGAAATATGATAAATTGAAAATTAGATAATGCTTAAATAGTATACAATGAAAATCCTCTCCTACAACGTTAATGGTATTCGGGCAGCTATGAAAAAAGGTCTGATAGATTTTATCCAAAGTGAAAATCCAGACATTCTCGGATTTCAAGAATTGAAAGCGAATCAAGAAGACATAGATGTCAAAGCATTTCAAGATATAGGATACCACAGCTATTGGTTGAGTGCTGAAAAGAAAGGTTATAGTGGAGTGGGAATCATCACGCGAGATAAGCCTATCGAAGTCATCGAAGGTATGGGGCATGAATTTTTCGACAAAGAAGGAAGAACTCTCATTGCTATTTATAAAGACTTTACATTGGTGAATACCTATTTTCCTTCAGGAACATCCGGAGATGAAAGGCAGCGATTAAAATATGAGTTTTTAGATTTCTATTTCAAATTTATAGCAGAGTTGAAAAATAGACATTCCAACTTAATCGTACTAGGAGACTATAATATTGCTCATACAGAAATAGACATTCATAGTCCGAAGACGAACCAGAAAAGTTCAGGCTTCTTGCCAGAAGAACGCGCTTGGATGACGAAATGGTTTGCAAATGGAATGCTAGATAGCTATAGACATCTCTACCCTGAAAAACTAGGTGCATACACGTGGTGGACTGCCCGATTCCCTTCAGTAAGACTAGAAAATAAAGGATGGAGGATAGATTATGTATCCATTACGGAATCCTTGAAAGAAAATTTGAAAGATGCATTCATACTACCTGACGCTAAGCATAGTGATCATTGTCCACTGGGAATTTCTTTGACTTTTATATGATAAATTAAACTACAATGTAGCACTAGAATTATTTCTACTGCTTAAATTCGCTTATTTTTTACATATATTCTTAAAGTCTTTTTCATTTAAACTTGGGTTAGCTTTATTGGCTTGATAAGACTTGTAAATGTATTTTTTTTCCTTGACATCAATCACAAAAACATTCTTTTCTCTTCCCGCTTGTGTAAATTCAAATAGATATCGCCCTCTATTCTCCTTGACAAAATATTTATATAGTTCCTTATCACTGCATATCTTATAAGGATATTTATATTCTGATAGAACTTCTTCATCCAGATCAATTTCTTCAAATTGAAACCCCCTAGCTTTATATGCTTTAAGCATTCTTTGAGGAATATAAAGAGTATCGTTAGATAATATTTGCTGTAGATTATCAACCTGGTCTTCATAATTATGTTTTGGTCGATATCCCTTCTTTATATTTTCAGATACTACTCCAAACTGAGCCATTAAAGAAACAGGAGTAAAATTAGGCATCCATTTTTTTCGAACACTATTATAAATTTCAGTATAGATGTCGCTTGTATGATCTGTAAAATTAAAAAAACCACCTTGACTTCGATCTTTAATAGAAGCCGTCAGATTTTCATTTGGCGAAATATCAATTTTAGCAAAGACAATAGCACCTGATCTTTTGGGTATATTCATACTTAACGTTAAGTAATAGTTGCCCCATGGACCATTTTTGCCATATTTATCTTCATACTGACTGCCTAACAGAATGTAAGAATAATCATAACTCTCTGCATATTTATCAATATTCTTAATATCATCATAGATTATTTCTGTCAAATCCCAAGATTTCTTGAGTGCCTGACGGAATGAATCTACCATAAAAGAGTCTTTCTTTGTTATTTTTAAAAAGAAAACAGTTTTAGTTTTTTTTAAATGATCTACCATTTCTTTACTAAAATCAAATTTCTTATCATACTCCGAGTAGGCATCACTTGGAGTAAAAGCCCAATTCCTATCAGAACGCTTCGTTTGAGAAATAACCATTAAAGGCAGCAGTAACGATACTAACACGGCTATTTTGCTTTGCTTGAATTTCATAATTTAAATTTTATAAATCAATTCCCTTCTTCTTAACGAAAAAACCCGACAGATTACTCCATCGGGTTTATAGTCTGGGATTTCTTATACCGCATAAGTTTCTGTAATCCCACCTACGTGAGAAACAAAAACTAGCACGGTATATATCACTGTAAGATTTATATCTATTAGCATAAGATATAAATCTTACAGTGATATTACATCATTCCGCCCATTCCGCCACCAGGCATTCCATGTGAGTGTGGCTCTTCTGCTTTTGGTTTTTCTACGATAACGGCTTCAGTAGTCAATAACATAGCTGCTATAGAAGCTGCATTTTCCAATGCTACTCTAGCTACTTTAGCTGGATCAATAACACCTGCTGCATAAAGATTTTCATATTTATCTTCTCTAGCGTTATAGCCAAAATCTGCTTTGCCTTCCATGACTTTGTTTACGACTACAGATCCTTCTACACCAGCATTTTCACAAATTTGTCTCAATGGTGCTTGAATCGCTTTGCGGATAATTTCGATACCCGTTTGCTGATCTTCGTTTTCACCTTTCAACTTTGCTAGTGCATCCAATGCACGGATATATCCTACTCCTCCCCCTGGTATAACGCCTTCTTCTACCGCAGCTTTCGTAGCAGCTAGTGCATCATCTACTCTATCTTTTTTCTCTTTCATTTCCATTTCAGTAGCAGCACCTACGTATAGTACAGCTACACCGCCAGATAACTTAGCTAAACGCTCTTGCAATTTTTCCTTATCATAATCAGAAGTAGTCGTTTCTATTTGCGCTTTGATTTGAGCTACTCTCGCTTTGATATCTTCTGATTTTCCAGCACCATTGACTACAGTTGTATTGTCCTTATCGATAGTTACTTTTTCGGCAGAGCCTAGCATTTCGAGTTCGGTAGCCTCTAATCTAAACCCTCTTTCTTCATTTATTAAGGTACCACCTGTTAAGATAGCAATGTCTTCTAACATAGCTTTTCTTCTATCGCCAAATCCTGGAGCTTTTACAGCTGCTATTTTCAAAGTGCCTCTCAATCTATTGAGCACAAGTGTAGTCAAAGCCTCTCCTTCAAGATCCTCAGCTATAATAAGCATTGGTCTTCCTGTCTGAACCGTTTTCTCTAGAATAGGTAAGATATCTTTCATAGTCGATATCTTCTTATCTGTAATTAAGATATATGGATTCTCTAAATCCGCCTCCATTTTCTCTGAGTTGGTAATGAAATATGGAGAAATATATCCTCTGTCAAATTGCATACCTTCTACGACCTTTACCTCTGTCTGCGTACCTTTGGCTTCTTCTACTGTAATGACACCTTCTTTCTTCACCTTAGCCATAGCTTCAGCTATTAGGGTGCCTATCTCCGTATCATTGTTGGCAGATATAGTAGCTATTTGTTTGATTTTATCATTATCATCCCCTACCATTTGAGAATTTTCTTTCAGATGGGCTACAACTTTGCTCACCGCTAGGTCAATTCCTTTTTTCAAATCCATAGGGTTAGCTCCACTCACGAGGGCCTTCAATCCTGGAGTAACTATAGCTTGAGCTAATACTGTCGCAGTAGTAGTGCCATCTCCTGCTTGGTCGTTAGTTTTAGAAGCTACTTCTTTCACCATCTGTGCACCCATGTTTTCGATTGGATCTTCCAATTCTACTTCTTTAGCTACAGTGACTCCATCTTTAGTAATGTGTGGAGCTCCATATTTTTTCTCTATGACCACGTTTCTGCCTTTTGGTCCCAACGTAACTTTTACAGCGTTGGCCAATTGGTCTACACCGCTTTTTAATTTATCTCTTGATTCTGTGTTATAACTTATAATTTTTGACATACTATCTAATTTTTAATTTTTAATTATGAATTTTGAATAGATTTAGACTATAGCGAAAATATCGCTTTCTCTCATCATGAGGTAGTCCTGGCCTTCTACTTGAATCTCAGTTCCACTATACTTACCATAAAGTACAGTATCGCCAACCTTTACGGTAGTTGGTTCATCTTTCTTGCCAGGTCCTGCAGCTACTACGGTGCCTCTCATAGGCTTTTCTTTTGCTGTATCAGGGATGATAATTCCTGAAGCTGTTTTTTCTTCTGCTTCGGCTGGCTTTACCAGCACTCTGTCTGCTAATGGTTTTACGTTCATACTGATTTGGTTTTATTATTAACTATTTGATTACGATTATATCAGATTTTAATCAGATTCTGTGCCAGTGCATTTTAAGTGCTATTCTGTCAGCAATTGATGATAATTTGCTATAATATGGGCAAAAATGTCAGAAATTATGACATTGTATACGATGCCAATGTTGTAGGATATTAACTATTCATGCGGATAAAAAATTCTTCATTACTGCTAGTACCTCTCATATGCTGGAGTAGGAACTGCATAGCCTCATCGGCATTCATGTCGCCCATTTGCTGACGAAGAATTTGCATTTTCTGATGAATTTCTTTAGGTTGTAGTAAATCATCCCTGCGAGTAGACGATGGCACGAGGTCTATAGCTGGATAAATTCGCTTATTGGAAAGTTTTCTCTCCAACTGTAGCTCCATATTGCCTGTACCTTTAAATTCTTCAAAGATAACTTCATCCATTTTCGAACCTGTATCGACTAGGGCAGTAGCTATTATAGTGAGCGAGCCACCGTTTTCTATTTTACGTGCCGCACCGAAAAACTGCTTAGGCTTCTGCATAGCATTAGCTTCTACGCCTCCAGAAAGTACCTTACCAGATGAAGGAGCTACAGTATTGTACGCTCTAGCCAATCTAGTAATTGAATCTAACAATATGACAACATCATGGCCACTTTCTACCAGTCTTTTTGCTTTTTGAAGGACAATATTTGTAATTTTCACATGCTTATCAGCTGGCTCATCAAAGGTAGAAGCTATAACCTCAGCATTGACACTGCGCTGCATATCAGTGACTTCTTCGGGCCTCTCATCGATAAGAAGCACTATAAGATATACCTCCGGGTGATTAAATGCTATAGAATTGGCGATATCTTTCAATACGGTGGTCTTACCCGTTTTTGGCTGGGAGACAATCATACCGCGCTGTCCTTTACCTATAGGCGTAAATAAATCCATAATCCTGCCCGTCACTTTTTTCGGATCATTGTCTATAGACAATTTCAATGGCTCGAAAGGAAATAAAGGGGTCAAATATTCAAAAGGCACTCTATCCTTAACGGCTTCTACACTCATGCCATTGACAAAAACGGCTTTTTGCAGAGCGAAATAGCGCTCCCCTTCCTTTGGTGGACGAATTGGGCCTAATATGGTATCGCCTGTTTTAAGTCCAAATAGTCTAATCTGTGATGGAGATACATAGACATCATCAGGTGAAGGAAGATAGTTATAATGCGCAGATCGGAGAAATCCAAACTGCTCATTTGTAATTTCTAACACTCCTTCAGCGTCTACTTTGCCATCTAGCTCTTGTAGTATTCGATTCTTCTCCTCTACAGTTAATTTATTTTTATCTTCTGCCTCTTCTACTATCTCCTCTACTGGCAATCCTTC
>Ga0208082_1000005_pt1 | contig 87247 bp, 77 predicted proteins | sample LakMenE09Jun09ns_FD_150683 | JGI IMG/M metagenome (GOLD analysis project Ga0208082, IMG submission 150683) | Freshwater microbial communities from Lake Mendota, WI - 09JUN2009 deep hole epilimnion ns (SPAdes) | ecosystem: Environmental > Aquatic > Freshwater > Lake > Epilimnion/Euphotic zone ... | reverse complement strand
TATGGAAAGACCATGATGTGGTTTTTTTTAATATCAGATACCTTTACATTCGTGGCTTTTCTCGTTTCATATGCTACTGTGCGCATGATAAACGCGGATTCATGGCCTAAGGCATCTAATGTTTTTAGTTCTATTCCTGTTCCAGGGTTGGATCATTATCATAATTTGCCTTTAGTATTTGTAAGTTTTATGACTTTTGTACTTATTATTAGTTCTGTGACTATGGTGCGTGCAGTCCAGGAAGGAGCAATGATGAATAAAAAGGGCGTCATTCGTTATCTTCTGCCGACTATCGGTTTTGGAATTTTATTTCTTCTCTGCCAATATTTTGAGTGGACCCACTTAATACACCAAGGTATGACCTTAACTACTATGCCTTCTATCTTTGCGGGTCCAAATGGCTTGGTAGCTTATGAATTTGGATCCTTCTTTTTTATAATTACTGGCTTTCACGGTTTGCACGTATTAGGAGGTGTGATTTTAAATTTATATCTTTTATTAAGAACAGCTAAGGGTGATTTCGATAAAATAGGTCACTATGAGATGGTAGAGAAGATAGGTCTATATTGGCACTTTGTAGATTTAGTATGGGTATATGTATTCTTGGCATTCTACCTAATGTAATTAAATAGTATTATTAATTGAAAATTTGAACAAATAGAATATGGGACATCATCATAACGAAACGTATCCGAAGAATGACAATCACTTAGCTATGAGTGAGGCTGATTATAAGCATCATAAAACAGATGTATTCAAAACAACCATTTTATTGTCTGCTGTCACAATTATTGAGGTAATTGTTGCTATTTTTTATGAGAACACTTTAATTCCAGCAGGCTGGCCCTTAGGTCTTCTGCGTATCTTTCTTATAGTAGCTTCGTTGGTTAAAGCTGTATATATTATGGCGGTATTTATGCACGTAAAGCACGAAACGCGTGCGTTCATTTTATGTATTTCGGTTCCATTTGCGTTGTTTATTTGGATGATTATATCCTTCTTATATGATGGCGATGATTGGAATGGAAGAAATAAGGCTCGATTCTCTGAAAAACCCCACCCTAGCGTTATAAAGCAGCACGGAGGAGTAGAATCTCACCATTAATAAAATATAAAAGGCGGCTTCTTAGTCGTCTTTTTTTTTATATTTGTTTTTTTAAAATTATACATGAAGAATAAATCATTACTTTGGATTATAGTATTTATTGCAGTGACTGCTGTTCCTGCTGCAATTATTTATTATACGAAATTGAATAATAATTTTAGAAATTCTGCGGCCCCAAGACCTATGTGGCCAATAGGTTTAGATGAAAATGGAAAAGACACTTTGTTTTTTAAATTGCCAGACTATTCTGCTTTGAATGCAGATAGTACAATAGCCAGCACAATTGAGCTTGATGGTAAGGTAACAGTCATAGAGACATTTTTTTCTAAATGTCAGTCGATTTGCCCTATTATGAATAAAAATTTAACCCGAGTTTTTGATCAGTTAGGGCAGAATAAACAGTTTCAAATTTTTTCTTATAGTGTAGATTATGAAAGAGACGATTTATCTACTCTTCGTGCCTATGCAGCTGATCACGGTGCTGATTTGGTACAATGGAAATTTCTTCGTTCACCTCAAGATTCTATTTTTAATTTCGGGAGAGGGAGCTTAAAATTACCAGTGGGTCCGGATGAGGAGGAAGGAAATTTTCTGCACAGTGAGCGCTTTATCCTAGTTGACTGGAATAGAAATATTCGAGGCTATTATGATGGCACAGATTCTGCCAGTGTCAATAAAATGATGAATCATATTGTATTACTGATGAGTGAGAAAGATAGACTAGAGAGAAAAAAGAAAAAATAATTAATTTGAAAATTAGGCAATTTGAAAATGCTTGTTTTCGATGTGATGATTAGTTGATATGATAATGTGATGATCAAGTAATGTAAAAAAGTATTATAATAAATTACCATTTACTTTCCCCTTTTCACTTTCAACTTGTTACTTATCTAATTTCTAATATCTAAAATCTAAATAGGAACCAAACATGAATCAAAAAGCAAAAAAAGTTATAGGATTATTGACTGCTGTGGTTATGGGCTTGGTATTCCTAATGTATAGTGGATTTGGTATTAAGGAGTGGTTCGATGCTAGCTTTCCCGGCTTTGATAAATCGAGATTGCCATTTCTAAATGCGTTGTTTAATTCCTTAGTTTTCATTTGTCTTTTAAGTGCATTTAGAGCGATAAAAAACAAAAATATACAAGTTCATAGAAGATTTATTTATATAGCATGTATACTCTCCACACTATTCTTATTAAACTATGTATTTTACCATATGATTTCAGAAACTACCAAATATGGAGGAGAAGGTTTCATGAGAGGATTATATTTTTTAATACTTGCCACACATGTTCTCTTAGCAGCTTTGAGCTTCCCTTTTATTGTCTTTACTGCATTTTTGGGTCAAACTATGCAGGTAGAATCGCATAGAAAGTTGGCTAAATTTGTATTTCCCGTTTGGCTTTATGTCGCCTTGACAGGAGTGATCGTTTACTTAATGATTTCTCCCTACTATGCTCACTAGAAGAAGTTTTCTATTGCAGGTTTATTTCTAGTGAGTTTGAGGTCTTGGAGCAGGGCTGATTTTGGTCGTATTTCTATCAGATAAGCTTGCCCTATATTCGATATAGGCGTATAGCTCACTCTAAACTCCCAGCAGTGCATATCTCGTATAGCGCTTATAGTAGTCATACCTAACTGCTTAGTTGTAAAATCATAACCAGATGTTACCCCTATTTTCCATTTAGGAGTGAGATTAAAATCAAAATTATTAAGTAGAATGGAGGCAGAGACTATGGACGTGTCGTTCAGTTTGTTGGCAGTAAATTGATTTTGCACATTCACATTAAAAGACATAGCTAAATTCCAAGGGCTATTGAAGTCATAGAAATAATGGTAGTTTCTATAGATAAAGTTTCGTTCATATTCATTTCCTTTTTTAGAGTTGAGTATGTTCTTTGAAAAATTATTAGAACTTAGTGCTAAGCTAGCCGTAGCATTCATATTGAGTAGTCTAAAAAATCCTTGTCCTTCGGAGAACTTGAACTTATCCTTCCTCACCCCATTTTCATAAACATAGGGGTCGAATAACATGCCACCACTAAAGGTTAAAAATCCTAAGGTAGAATTACTAAATCCAACAGTAAAATTGCTCATTTTAAAGCTATCCAAGTTCAGGTTATAGGTACTATTGATACTTAATGCATCTAATAGCATCATTTTTTTAGATCCTAATACGGTATCTTTTTTATTTCTAAACTTCCCTTCGATAGCATTGTTAATGCCAAAACTGATAATAGCATTAGAATTAGCACCTATAGTACTTGGGGTGCCCAAATACTGATAATACTTTATTTCTTTATTAGCAGTATCGTTGTATCTATTATAGTATCCCCAGAAGTCGGCACTAAAGTCAGGTGTATATGTGAAATTGACAATTGGGCTCACTTGATGCCTTATTCCCTGGACTATGCCGCGCTTTGAAATAGGGTAAAGACCTATAACGACTGTATTTAAACTGAGTCCCGTATTGAAGTTTCTTGATGTAAAAATACCTTCAGAAATAATAGAGTCTGGCTTTACTTTTCCGGAATCACGGGTAATATTAATTTTCTTAAAATACATTCTATCTGTATAATTAAGATTGGGAACTAAATTGAAATATTTAAACAATCGTATATTTTGGAAACTAAATAAAGCATTATGTTCTATGCCTAAACTCAATTTGTTAAAAAGATTCCCATTAAATAGATTACTATCTGCGGTGCTAGGAAGTTGAGCTAAAGCATTGGTAGAGTACTGAAGTCCGATAACGACTGAGTTTTGTTTATTGGTATTCTGGTATAGATTGCCGTTATAGTTAATTCTTAAACTAGGCAGGGTTCCACTGACAGTCTCAGTTCGAAGGTCTTGATTATAACTGATACCTGCATTAAGGAAAATAGGAAGTTTTCTAAAACGTTTGGTGGCATTGAGATTAGAGGCTATTTGACCAGTGATGCGTCTTTGATCTAAGGTAAGAGACCTATTAATAGCACCCTGTGTCATATAGCGTAAGTCTGAGTTAAAGGTAAACGTAGGATGTGCTTTGGCGCTTTGTGTATGCCGCCAGTTAAATATATAATTGACCGGAGTATTATCTGTCACTGCCGGATTATCTGCATCGCCAGTAAATATTCTATTGGTCTCAGCTGTGAATTCTCCATCATATTTATAAAGCTTATTATAGCGCATATTCCCTGCGAATTTATAGCTACCATTAAAGTAGACATCCGCCAGAAATCTGACATCCATATAGTCGTTAATCCCTAAATAGATCCCCATATTTTGGACATTAAAGAATGGACTAAAACCATATTGCTGCGGGAAAATGATACCACTTCGTCTTCCTTTTTGGGCTGGAAATATGCCGAAAGGAAGATAAATTGGAGTTTGAACATCGCTGATAACCAGATTGGTAGGGCCAGTGACTATCGATTTCTTCGTTGTAAGTTTCAGTTTTTTGGCATTAAAATAAAAATGGGGATGCTCATGGTCACATGTGGTATACTTAGCTTTAGAAATAAACCAGTTACCTATACTATCTCTTTTGACTTCATGTCCATGCAGGAGAGCTTCTTCTTCTTTAGTCACAATGTCATAAACCTTTCCCTTTTTTGTTTTAAAATTATAGAGTAATCTGTCTGTAAAATAGTCTTTCTTATCCTGCTGCATGTATGGTCTTCCTAATACCGTGTCGCCTTTTTTTAATTGATTTCCTGCTAGCACACCACTCGTCCAATCATAATCTATGAAGTAGGATTCAATAACCATATCCGTATACGAAATTTTAGATTCGTTAAAGAGATGCAGCATCTTGGTATGTATATTGTAAATAATGCTATCCTTAGCCTTATATTCTATTTTAGATCCTATATCATCATTTGCAGATATAATAAGACTGGAGTCCATTTGATTTTTAATGGAGTCTTTCGGTTTTATACTTTGCGCTTGACTTTGTCCTTTAAGATTTGTAAAAATGACAAGAAATGAACAAAATAGTATTAACTTTGTGTTTAAACTAAGAATAAAGCATATAAATCTTTTGGAGGCAGTAAACAAAGTGGTAGAGATAATTAAATCTAAATATTTCAGTTTAATAGAGCGGAATATAAATGGCAAATATATTACTAAAATCGCAATCATTCTTCTTTTTACTCCTCAGCTCTTTGCCCAGGTCGAAGTAGGTAGTCGTAAGATAAAAACCGTGGTCATAGACCCGGGCCATGGCGGAAGAGATCCAGGGGCAGTGGGTAAGATGTCAAAAGAAAAGGAAATTGCTTTAGGAATCTCTCAAAAATTAGGCAAACTGATTAATCAGAGATTTCCTGAGGTTAAAGTAATTTATACGCGTAATGATGATCGATTCATAGAACTCTATCAAAGAGCGGAAATAGCTAATAAATCAAAAGCAGATTTATTTATTTCTATTCACGCGAACTCCTCTGTAAAACAGAGCCCGAGCGGTGTGGAGTTCTGGGTACTAGGTCTGCACAAGTCAGATGAAAACCTAGAGGTGGTTAAAAAAGAGAATGCTGCTCTACAGTTTGAGCAAGACGTTCGAAAAAACTATGGATTCGATCCCAATTCGCCTGAAGGATCTATTATTATGACTATGCAGCAGAGTTTATACTTAGATCAGAGTATACAGCTAGCTAAGCTTATGGAAGCTCGTTTTGTCAAGGAAGATAATCAACTAAATAGAGGTTCAAAGCAAGCGGGCTTTATAGTGCTCTATAAGACTTCTATGCCAAGTGTGCTCGTAGAGGTTGGCTTTATTTCTAATTCTGATGAAGAACAATATATATCTAATGAGACAGGACAAAACAAAATAGCTGCCAATTTATCCCTAGCTTTTGCAGATTATAAACTGAAATATGAAAGTGGAGCTATAAAGCCGATAGAAGTGTTCAAAAAAACAAAACCTCTAGAATTAGCCCCTCCTATGGAATCTAAAAACTCGGGACTCTCTTCTACTATCGGTAACAAATTTTCCCTGGAGTCAAAAGAATATAAGCTGATATATGCCGACACTTCAATTGAGAAATTAAGTAATTCTGAAAACTCAAAGCAACTTTCCTCAATTATCGATGAAACTGATGACAAGAAAAAAAACATAATAGAGGAGGACATTGAAAAGTACAATGAAGTTAAAAGTTCCTCAATAGAATCAATTAGCCCTAAGACTAATGTTGTTCCCGATACAATACCTTCTAGCGGAATAAAGGTCACAAACATTTCTCAACCCAAAAAGTCTAATGTCAGTGCAGCTAATTTAGAAGCCAATTCAGATGCGAAAATAATTGTAACTGATGCTGAAATAGAAAGACCAATTAGAAAAAAAGCTAGTTCAATGGATAGTTCATTAATTGTAATTAAGCCAGTAAAAAAAGTGATTGGATCGAACAATTCAAAAGTTTCAGGGGTAAAATTAACCAAAGATATAGTAAAAAAAGAGATTATTGAGGCCTCACTAAAAAAAATGAATGAACCGCCTAAGACTAATATTATCAAGATCAACACTACTACGCCTGGAAAAATAAAATTAGAGGATGCTTCAAATAAAATGCCTTCCTATTTAGTAGATAGTGAGCTAAAAAAAGAAATAGTAGATAATGCAAAAAAAATAGATAAAAAACAGAATTTAATTGAAGAAAATTCAGCCTTAGAAAAAGTCGCTTCAAAGGAGAAATCTGCATCAAAAAAAGAAAAAACAAATAGCTCTCCTGCACTTTTCACTTCAATTTCTAATATAGTATATCGAGTGCAAATAAAAGCTTCTTCTTCAAAATTGAGGTCAGATGATCCTTTAAATGGACTCGATGGGGTTTTAGAAGAAAGTTTTGAAAATGGACTTTACAAGTATCTTTTGGGCAGCTTTTCCAATGAGAAATCTGCTCAGACTCAACTTGAAAAAATTAGAAACCAAGGGATCAAGGATGCCTTTGTCGTCAAGTATAAAGACGGTGTACGTATAAAATAAGTAAGCACTATGGCTATAGATAGAGTCGAATTTGAGGTCGACAACACCCTTCGTATAAGAGAACGCGTGGTGCTTGTAGGTGTAGCTCAGTCCAAGGCTGATTTGCCCAGGTTATTGGAATATTTAGATGAATTGAAATTTCTTTCAACTACTGCTAATGTAGATCCTATAGAAGTTTTTTATCAATTACTAGAAAAGCCTGATTCGCGGTTCTATGTAGGCAGTGGGAAATTAAAAGAAATCAAAGAATTCTGTAAGCTAAATTCTATCGACGCTGTTATATTTGATGATGAAATCAGCCCTTCTCAACAGAATAATATCGAAAAAGAATTGCAAATAAAAGTGCTTGATAGAAGTATGTTGATCTTAGATATTTTTGCGCAGAATGCAAAAACACAACAGGCAAAAACTCAGGTGGAGTTAGCTCAGACACAGTATCTACTCCCTAGACTAAAAGGAATGTGGCAGCACTTAGATAGAATAAAAGGGGGTATAGGTATGCGAGGTTCTGGAGAGAAAGAAATAGAGACAGATAGACGAATAGCTCAAACTAGAATCTCCAGACTGAAAGAGAAACTTGAAGACATAGCTAAGCAAAATATAACCCAGCGAAAGAATAGGGGAGAGATGATTCGTGTAGCTCTTGTAGGCTATACCAATGTAGGAAAAAGTACCATCATGAATCTTCTATCCAAGGCAGATATTTTAGCTGAGGATAAACTATTCGCCACACTGGATACCACCGTGCGAAAGGTTGTCATTGATCATGTACCCTTTTTGTTATCTGATACGGTAGGATTTATTCGAAAGCTGCCGCATCATTTAGTTGAGAGTTTTCAATCTACTTTGGTAGAGTCTCTAGAGAGTGATATTCTGATACATGTAGTCGATATCTCACATCCACAGTTCGAGGATCAAATTAATGTAGTTAATAGCACACTGCGCCAGCTCAAAGTCGATGATAAGCCTACCATCATTGTATTTAATAAAATGGATTTATTTTATAAACTACATTTAGACGAATTTCTTTTTGATGCAGAGAAGGAACTTATCATAGAAGATTTTAAGCAAATGTGGATGTCAAAAACACATGAAAATTGTATATTTATTTCAGCTACGGAGATGGAAAATCTACAAGAATTTCGTCTGCAATTAATTGCTATGATTAAAAAACTTTACACCGAACGCTATCCTTATAAAGCTAAGTTTCAATGGGGATATGATAATTGGGAAACTAATAATTAATAACTAGTAGTTGAATAAATTTTCGTTATTAACTATTAGCTATTAGCTGATAAAGTGGAGCTGCAGAGATTCGAACTCTGGTCCTGAGTGAGCTAAACCATACCTTCTACACGTTTAGTTTTCTATTGGATTTTCGATGCCAGAATGGAATAAAACCAACCTCTCTGACACTTATTCTATGTTGTTTAATAACCAAGTATAGACACCCTAGCTACGAGTCCAAATTTTTCTGATGCCTGCGAGCTTAGTATCGGACAAACTAAAGCAAGGAGACAGTAGGGCTAAGACTTAGTCTTAAGCAGCTACGGCGTAAGTATTTTCGCCAATTAAAAAAGTTCAGTATATGGATTTAAGAGTGCTAATACCATCACTCTACATGCCAGTATAATTTGACATCACCAGTCAATTCCAGTCAGCCCCATTAATTTTTATTAAATATTCAAAGAACAAAGTTTATTAGATTAAATTCGCAGTCGAAAATAACCAATCACAGACTACAAAGGTCTGCATTTTATTTTATTTATTCGTGATTATGTTGAAGAAGATAGGAATACTTCGTGAGGAGAAGCAACCCGTAGATAAGCGTACCCCTCTGACACCAGAGGATTGTAGCGCGCTGATGAAGACATTTCCAGGCTTAGAAATTTATGCTCAGCCTTGCAGAGATAGATGCTATAGAGACGAAGAGTTTAAAGCAGCTGGCGTTGGTATTCAAGAAAATCTATTAGATTGTGACCTATTGTTGGGTATAAAAGAAATTCCGATTCATTGCCTCATGCCTTCTAGACGATATATGTTTTTCAGTCATACGATTAAGAGACAGTTGCATAATCTCAAGTTACTTCAGACTATGTTAGACATGAATATTGAGCTCATAGACTATGAGGCCTTAGAAAATGAAAAAAGAGAGCGAGTTGTAGCTTTTGGTTATTGGGCAGGTGTAGTAGGAGCTTATAATGCTTTATGGATGACACAGAAGCGCATTTTTAAGAAAACTATGGCACGGCTTTATGAATTAGAGAATTATAAAGCGGCTAAAGATGGATTAAAGGGTCTTGAATTCGGTCCTTTGAAGATTCTAATTACAGGTACAGGAAGAGTAGCATCTGGAGCTGTGCAGGTGATGGAAGATGCTAGTATTCGCAGAGTCACACCGCAAGAATTTTTAAATCAGACATTTAATGAGCCCGTATATGCCCAGTTGGGTTCGGAGGATATGTTTGTCCCTAAATTCAAGCATATTGAATTTAGTCGACAAGAGTTTCATGAAAAGCCATTGAACTTTAAGTCTAATATGGAGGCCTATACTCAAATAGCAGATGTTCTAATAAACGCTATTTACTGGGATCCTAAGGCCCCTCAGCTATTTACCATGAAGGATATGAAAAAATCATCTTTCAAAATCAAAGCTATAGCCGATATCACCTGTGATATTGCGCCAGAAGCGTCTATCCCATCTACAGTTAAGGCTACAACTATTCCACAGCCTGTTTTTGGATTTCTACCACTCCGTGAGAAAATGGTAGAACCTTTTATGAAAAGCGCCATTGATGTCATGAGTATACCTAATTTGCCTAGTGAATTGCCAAAGGATGCTTCAAAACATTTCAGTACAAATTTGTCTAATATTGTGATCCCTGAATTTTTCAAAGAGGATAGCGCTATGCTTAAAGGAGCTCGTGTGATTAAAAATAGACAGCTTACCGAACAATTTAACTATCTAGAGAGTTATGTCTATGATGATATATACCGCGCTAGTCGTATAAAGTCTTAAGATTTAATGCCAATTATGTTTTAGAAGTAAATTGATTTATATCAACTAGTTATTTTGAAAATTTCAACGTTTGAATCAATAATCTTATTTTCTTTGGTGCAGAATTAATCTGAAGATTTTTCTTTTTTTATTCTTACATAGAGTCACCTTATTCTTTTTTTTATTTTGAACATTGGATAGTATATTAATGATAGGTATATTGTTTTAGTATTTATTAAAATCATTTCAATCCATATCTTATCTATATTTGCATTTAAACAAGAATTCCAGTGAATTTAGAAAATTATAAGAACATAAAAGATAGAATTGCCTCGCTTAGGAGGTATCTTTGACGTCGAGAATCGATTATTTAAGATAAAAGAAGAGGAACAATTGACTTTGCGTCCTGATTTTTGGAACGATTCAGCCAAGGCGGAAGCTATACAGAAATCTATTAAGGAAAATAAAACCTGGGTGGAGGATTTTCAATCTGTGGAGTTCTATATGAATGAAATCGAAATCTTATTAGAGTTTAGAGCAGAGGGAGAGTCAATAAAAGAAGAAGAACTCGACCAGCTTTATATTCGATTAGAGAATAATCTTGAGGATTTAGAAGTTAAGTCTGCCTTATCAGATCCAGAAGATACGCTAGGAGTTATTTTAAAAATCAATGCAGGAGCTGGAGGTACGGAGAGTTGTGACTGGGCATCAATGCTAGAGCGCATGTATACCATGTGGGCGCAGAGCAAACGATTTAAAATCACGGAGCTGGACCGCAATGAAGGTGACGTGGCGGGCATTAAATCAGTTTCATTGCAGATAGAAGGTCATCTATCTTATGGATTTTTAAAATATGAAAATGGTGTGCATAGACTCGTGCGTATTTCACCATTTGATAGTAATGCTAAGCGTCATACTTCTTTCGCTTCTGTCTTCGTCTATCCACTGGTAGATGATACAATTCATATCGAAATTAAAGATGCCGATCTAGAAGTGATAACCTCACGCTCTGGAGGTGCTGGCGGGCAAAACGTGAACAAGGTGGAAACTAAGGTACAAATGAAGCATTTGCCAACAGGCATTGTTGTAGTATGTCAAGTAGAGCGCTCGCAACATGGAAATAGAGACCGTGCTTTACAGATGCTTCGTTCGCAGCTTTATGAATTGGAAATTCAAAAAAAGAATGCTGAGCGTGACAAGGTAGAAGCAGGGAAGATGAAAATAGAATGGGGTTCTCAAATTCGTAATTATGTTCTTCATCCATATCAGCTAGTCAAAGACGCCCGCACAGGCTATGAAACCAGTCAATCTCAAGATGTATTGAACGGTAATCTAGATCCGTTTATGAAGGCCCTATTATTACATAAATAAGTTATTATCTACTATAATTTTATCTGTTCGGTGAATAAACCTATCTTTGTATTATGAAATTTTCCAAAGCGAATATTGAAGAAAAATTAGACCTTGTGCGTCCATTTTTAGCAGAAGATGACGGCAATGTAGAGCTTGTAGATATTACTAAGGAAGGACAGGTGCAAATTCGCCTAAAAGGCAATTGCAGCAGTTGTTCGATGAAAGAAAATACTATAAAATTAGGTATTGAAAATATATTGAAACAATTCTTTCCTGAGATTTCAGTCGTAGAAGTAAAATAAAAAATTTCAGCGACATTTTTTGACATCTATTGAGTTCATCTTTGTGATAAATTAATTTTTATCACATGAACTCTATACATTTCAAAGATTTAATTTTGTACTTCGTTACAGCCAATGCATTTTTCTTTTTATTACTTCATGCAGACAATGAATTAATGGTAGTGCCTTTTGGTATTTTACTTTTGGTTTTATTGTTTGTTTACTTGGTACGAATACAGTCAAAGTTTTACTTAAAATAAACCTTGCTTATTTGTTTTTTTAACCCACATTACGCATTAGGCTATGACGAAGGAATAGACTGAGCGATAAGTGGGTTTAATCACCGAAGTGTCAGAGGATAATCGAGGTATTTAGTTGTTTTTTTACTCGGTTGTCCTCTGTATCTTCACATTTTTAATATGTACTATTTAGGCATATGAAATATAAGGTATTGCTTTATATAAATACATTAACTTCGTTTGTCATATATAATCTACAAAAGTGCCCAAAATTCTACTTTTTTCTGACAGCCATAGTCATATAGAGCCTAGGCTCCATTCATATTTGGAGAGTGCGGATGAAATATGGCATGCCGGTGATATAGGGAGTATGCAGGTAGTGGAGTGGATGGAAGAATATAAGAAACCAATACGTGGGGTTTATGGAAATATTGATTTTGGAGACTTAAAGGTGCGCTTTCCAGAAGATAATATTTTCCAAATAGAAGATGTAAAAGTATGGATGACTCATATAGGAGGTTATCCAGGTAGATATAGTTCGAGGGTGAGATCTTTATTCACAGAAATACAACCTATGCTATTTATTTGCGGACATTCTCATGTCGTAAAATTAGAGCAAGATAAAAAATATAATCACTGGGTATTCAATCCTGGTGCAGCTGGTAATCATGGCTTTCATAAAGTAAAAACAGCTATTTCTTTTGAAATAAATGGGAACAATGTGACTAAAGTAGAGGTGATAAATCTAGGAAGGAGAGGCGAGAGTTGGTGAGCTTTGAAAATTGGGATATACTTAAAACTTAATTTCTCAAACTTCTTAATGGAGAGTATATTTAAAACAAAACCAAAAATAGGTTTGATATGAAACGAGATAAAAATGGATAAACATTCGATAGAATTATTAGTTCAGGAATATTTGGAGAAATATCCGAATGATATGCATGCTATGAAGGTTATGGATCTATTGGCAAACTATGATAACTTTTGGCAAAGAGAAAATGAGCATGGTCATTTAACAGCATCTGCTTGGGTAGTCGATGATGCGCAATCAAAAGTATTACTAACCCATCATAAGAAACTGGATATTTGGTTGCAGCTAGGCGGACATATAGAAGAAGAAGATACCGATATCTATGCGGCTTGTAGACGTGAACTCATAGAGGAGTCTGGATTGATAGATTTTGAACTATTGTCATCCGCTATTTTTGATATTGATGTGCATAGCATTCCACTATCTAAGAAAGGCATTCCTGCTCATTTTCACTATGATATTCGATTATTATTTCGAGGTGATTCTCGCCAAAAACCTATTTTTGATATTCAAGAATCAAATCAAGTGGCCTGGATAGATCTAGATCAAATAGCAAATTATTCAAACGAAGTTTCAGTTATACGAATGGTGAAAAAATCTTTGATCAACTTTTTTAGTATATGAAAATAGGTGTCACCGGCGGTATCGGTAGTGGAAAGTCTCTATTAGTCTCTGAATTAGAGCGATTAGGCGCCGTAGTGTATCACGCCGATAAAAAAGCGAAAGAATTGGTTTATTTGCCTGAGGTAAAAGAATCCATTATTAAATTATTCGGTGAAAAGGCTTTTGAAAATGATACATATAACACGAAATATATAGCTTCTATTGTTTTTGAGGATGCCATAAAGCTTCAGGCTTTAAATTCAATTATTCACCCAGCAGTCTTTAAAGATTTAGATAGGTTCTGCCATCAAAATGAAGGAAAAACGATTGTCTATGAGTCTGCCCTTATGATGGAAACAGGACATACACATTTATTTGATAAAGTGATATTAGTGACGGCCCCATTGAGTTTAAGAATAGAGCGTGTGATGTCTCGAGATGGAGTGGACCGCAATGCAGTGCTCAAGCGAATAGAAAAGCAATGGTCAGATGAAAAGAAAAGAGATTTAGCTGATATTATTATTGAGAATATAGATAAGGAAGAAACTTTAAATAAGGTTCGTCTATTATGGGAGAATAAATTTAAAAGGAACCCATAGGAAATGATAGTAAAAAGTACGGATTTATATCCTCGATTTAGGTTAGAGAAAAATTTGGATTTACAAGCCTATGTGGAGAGTTTTATGACTCCGGCCAGAATACAGAATCTAAAAAACGTATTGGAAAATAGGATGCGCTACATGAGTTTGGTAGCAGAAAATTTTATTGATGAATTCAATGTGCATGCGATGATACGCACGAGTGAATGTTTTGGGCTTCAAGATTTTCACAACATAGGTCAGAAAAATGTGTTGATGAAAAAGAATAAATCGGTGAATAGAGGCGCTTTTCAGTGGACGCATATCTATGATTATACCGACTGCGCAGAGCCTACATTGACATGCATCGAGAGTTTAAAATCCAAGGGGTATAGAGTCTTTGCTACGTCATCTCATCTAAATTCTAATTATACACCAGAATCTATACCTATAGATAAGCCTTTGGCTATAATTTTAGGTAAGGAGCACGAGGGTATAAGTGACCTTGCCTTGAAGAACTGTGACGGCTTGGTTAGTATCCCTATGTATGGCTTTACAGAGAGTTTCAATGTATCGGTGGCTGCATCTTTATTGACCCAAACCATAGTAGATCGCATCCGAAAAAGCAATATCCGTTGGCAGTTTAGCGAAGTGGAAAAAGAAAATTTATACTATGAATGGATATGGAACAGTATAAAATATCCCGATAAGCTCTATTATGAATGGTCAGCGATGAAACAATAAGTTTTCCATGATAAATAGTTATAAATTGGTTATTTTTACTCATTCTAATTCTTACAGAAATGATTAAATTTTGCTTATTTTGTATACTTGCATCTTTAGTTTTAAGTTGTGGAGAGTCCAATTCTACAGCCACTATTCCTAAAGATTGGGAAATGATTGAAGTCTATGGAGATGAGGTGGCTGTTCTTAATGAAGGCGGATATTATGGACTATTTTATGATCGAGATAATCCATTGAAGGATAGTTTTCTGGAAGAATCAGATGATAGAATTGTAGCCCTAGCTGTTTCTGACCAAATTGCAGTAGGTAAATCCGATGCATATATTTGGGTGGCAGATAGTAGCTTTAAATTGACGCTAACAGAGGATAAGACTGAGAAAAAAAACAACTATTTCCGAAAGTATGAGGATGAAAATTTTGAAGTAACTCTCAATATGAAATTTTGGGAACGCATAGATGGCATGGACGAAGAAGATATGTATATTTTTAGAGGTAAAATGAAAGTAACTTCGAAAGAATATAAAAATAGTAAAGAATATAAAGTGAAGGGTGGGATTTAAAGTATAAAGTACAAAGTGGAAAGTATAAAGTGGAAAGTACTGATAACTGCAACTAATCACTGTGACTGCCCACTGAATAAACTGTCTACTGAACAAACTATAATGAATTTAGCTGCGCGCGAAGAAGAACTTATTGAGATATTTGATTGGATAGAGGATGAAACGGATCGCTATGTGCAGATTATGGATTATGGAAAGAAATTGCCAGCGTTTCCTGAACAAGATCGAATAGAAGAAAATGAAGTAAAAGGTTGCCAGAGTAAAGTTTGGCTGACGTATAAATTCGAAAATGGAAAGTTACATTTTAAAGCAGATAGCAATACCGCTATAACCAAAGGAATAGTTGCTATCCTAGTTTATTTATGGTCAGATTTGACACCGCAAGAAATAAGTGAAGCTAGCTTAGATATACTAGATAAAATAGAACTGCGAAAACACCTCACTTCTCAGCGAAATAATGGATTGGCTGCCATGGTGCAGAAAATGAAGACGGTAGCTAAACTAGCTAATAATTGACTAATAAACACAACATGACTCAAGACGAAAGAAACGAACTAAAAGAAAAAATAACGGATGCACTTAAGACTATTTATGATCCTGAAATCCCTGTGGATATCTATGAACTTGGACTTATATATGAAGTCAATATAGATGAAAAAGCCCATGTTGAAATCGTAATGACGCTAACCTCACCAAACTGTCCAGTTGCGGGATCTCTGCCAGAAGATGTGCGCACTAAAGTAGCAGAGGTAGAAGGGGTGAGTGGCGCTCATGTGGAGTTAGTATTCGAGCCTACCTGGGATAAGAGCTTTATGAGTGAAGAAGCTATGCTGGAGCTTGGATTTTTGTAATACTGAATTTGATTTAGTAACGATTGCGAAGAATAAGTTTAATTTTATTTCGTCTTCAATTTTACTTTTGCTTCATTCCATAGCGCATCCATTTCTTCTAAATTCATATCAGAAAGGGGCTCAGTCGCCTGCTCTTCTATAAATTGAAATCGCTCTATGAATTTTTGATTCGTACGCTGCAAAGCGAGTTCTGGATCTACTTTGGCATATCTCGCTAGATTGATCATGCTGAATAGGACATCGCCCATCTCTTCTTCGATGTCTTCTGATACCTTGGTTTCTATAGCATGTTTCAGTTCTTCCAGCTCTTCATTTAATTTATCCCATACTCCAGCAATACTATCCCATTGAAAGCCTATATGAGCGGCTTTATCTTGTATTCTATGCGCCTTGATCAGTGCAGGCAAGGATTTAGGAACACCTCCTAGAATAGAGGTTCTACCTTCTTTTAGTTTTAATTTTTCCCAGTTTTCTTTGACTTGCTCTACCGTTAGATCTTGACTAACTTCATATACATGTGGGTGTCTATGTATCAGTTTATCATTTCCCATTTTTAATATGTCCTCTATGCTAGTACCATCTTTTTCAGATATAATTTTAGCATAAAAAACGAGATGCAGCATGACGTCAGCCACTTCTTCTTTTAGATTATCTAAATTCTTATCTAGGATAGTATCATAGAGTTCATATACTTCTTCGATAGTTAAATGGGAGAGACTCTCCAAGGATTGTTTCTTATCCCAGGGACATTTTTCCCTGAGGTCGTCCATAATAGAGAGTAATCGAGAGAATTCTAATGACACAGGTTAAGAGTTAAATTTATTTTAAGGGGGCAGTCGCAGCTGTCTGTACTTTTAACTTTATACTTTTCACTTTCTGCTTCATTTACCCTTTCCTTTGAAAAGAATGATAAAAGTATAAATCAAAATTTTAAAATCAAGTATCAAACTCATATTTTCTATATAAATCATGTCATACTTCAGACGATGAATCATTTCTTTTACATTCTCGGCATAACCATATTTAACCATCCCTAAAGAGGTAATACCAGGTTTTATTTTCATCAAGTGTAGATAATAAGGTGCCTCATTGCATATTTGGTCTATAAAAAATTTTCTTTCAGCCCGGTAGCCCACTATACTCATTTCTCCTTTTAGTACATTATAAAATTGTGGAATCTCATCTAATCTCCATTTTCGAAGAAATCTTCCTACTGGAGTGATACGCGGATCTTCCTTAGAAGCTAATAGAGGAGTCTGAGCCTCTGCATTGGAAATCATGGATCTAAATTTGAGAATATAGAATGGCTTAAAATTTTTACCTATCCGCTCTTGACGATAGAATATAGCGCCTCCATTGGTGATTTTCAATACAATAGCTATCACTAAATAGAAAGGAAGCAATAATACTATAGCTAATATGGAAAGGAAGATATCGAGTGTAGATTTGATATTTTTTTCAAATAAATGCATGTTTTCTGGATAGGCTTCCAGAAATAATGGACTATGAATGTCAGATAGTCGATAGCTTTTATTGATAATATCATAAATATCAGCAGGTGTTTTTACTATGACATTAAAAGGTGCTAATTGATTGATGAGCGAATGAATAAATTTATCATCTGTAGAGTTAATAATCACTTGATGTATATTATTCTCTTCCAAGATTGTTTTCAAGTTTTCTATCTTACCCATATAGGGCAATTGACAACCATTGGTCATTTCATCTGAAAGAAAACCTATATTCTTAAAACCAAAATCTTTGTAATCACATAATTTGTCATCGGCATAAATATTGACATCGCCTGAGTTTAAAACAAATATGGAATTGAAATAGCGCTGCTCCTGACTATAAAGATATTTATTGACCGTTAGCACGGTTATTCTAAATAGAGTAGTAATTAAAAATTGCAACAGAAAGTAGGTCACTACCACATAAAATAGGTCTTCTTTAGAATAATTATCATCTAAGAAAAATAAAAACATGATGATGACTACACCTATTAATGAAGCGATGGCTGTTTTAACGATTTCCCAAAATCTAGATTTGAAAAACAACAAACCATAAAATCCTGCGTAGAAGTATAATACTATCCAGAAGACAGGAATAAGGACGATACTATAGTAAAATGTTGTATCAGAAAGAAATTCCTGCAGCTGAATATCATAAGGATATGGGGAAAGCGTCTTTCTATAATAATACAATATAACCCACGCTATAGCAGAAGCTATAGTATCTAATAGAAGATAAATGGTGAGTTTATTCGTATTTTTCAATAGGTAGAATCAAGGTAATTAGTTATTCGTTTTATGTATTGCTAACGCTAATTTCAGAGTAAAATTGTATTAAGTTATTAATATTTTATAAACACATTTTTGGTCTCGGTAAAAAAGCGCATAGCTTCAAAACCACCTTCTCTGCCGATACCGCTCTCTTTCATACCACCAAAAGGAGTTCGCAAATCACGCACCATCCATGTATTGACCCATACTATTCCCGAGTCTATACTTTGGGCTACCCTATGTGCTTTCTTTACATTTTCTGTCCAGATAGTGCAGGCTAGTCCATAAGGAGTGCTATTCGCCATATCGATAGCATCTTCTTCAGTATCAAATGGAATCAGGGTAACGACGGGTCCAAAAATTTCCTCTTGATTCAATCGGCATAAATGCCCTAAGCCTTCTATAACTGTAGGTTCTATAAAAAAGCCATCTCGGCATTCACCTTCAGGTATATATCGCTTGCCACCAGTGAGTATGGTGCCACCTTCTTCTTTAGCCAATTCTATATAGCCGAGTATTTTATGCATATGATCTTCACTGACCACTGCGCCTATATTCACGTTGGTCTTGGGGTCACCTATAGTCAACTGATTTATTCGAGTTATAAATTCTTCCTTAAACTGAGTATAAATGGTTTTCTGGATAAATATCCTACTTCCACAGAGGCAAATTTGCCCTTGATTGGTAAAAGAAGAGCGCACCGTAGTCGCCATCATATCTTCAAAATCACAATCATCAAAAATGATATTTGGATTCTTCCCACCGAGCTCTAAGGATACTTTTTTGAACTGTTTCGCACATTCAATGTTGATAGCCCTTCCAGTCACGGTGCCTCCTGTAAAGGCAATAGCTTTGACGCGTTTATCTTCTACTATGGCCTGTCCTACTTTAGCACCTAGTCCATGTACTATATTCAAAACCCCTTTTGGAAATCCTATTTCTATGCATACGGTCGATAATAAATAAGCTGTATATGGAGTGATCTCAGAAGGTTTTGCCACTACCGTATTCCCAGCGGCTAATGCAGGGGCTATTTTCCAGGTAAATAAATAAAGGGGTAAATTCCATGGAGATATACATCCCACGACACCAATGGGTTGTCGGAGGGTATAATTCAATCCTTGGTTGGGCGTATGATGACTCTCACTAGGGAAATTCATCTGTGCAGAGGCAAAAAACTTGAGGTTAGAAATAGCGCGCGGTATATCACTCTGAGCCGCTAGCCACTGTGGCTTTCCATTATCCATAGATTCCGCTTCTACGAATTCGTTCATTCGAGCCTCTATGCCATTGGCTAGTTTTAGTAATAGATCAAATCGTTGCTCAAAACTCAATATTTTCCATGCAGGTAAAGCTTCTTTTGCTGCTTCTATAGCCAGCATCACATCTTGGCTGTCACTATCCGGCAGGGTGCCATAGACTTTGCCGAAAGACGGATTCACTACATTGATTATCTTATTGGATAGGGCGTCGCGTAACTCACCATTTATATAATTTTTTATCGTCATGATCATTTATTTAATACTCTTATCCTATTTGTAAAATTTTAGATAGTTAATACTCTTTATTGTATAGTACCGATGTAATTTATCTTTCCACTCATGCGGGATTGCATAAATATGTGCGGTATTAGTCTACAAATATAGTCTCCAGTTTCTTTACTAGTGCTTAAAAAATGAAACCGAGAAATATTAATATTTTTATTAAAAAAATGTTCTATGGGATTATTAGCAGGTTGGTTTATTAGATATTGTTTAAATTTGTAAGTCTATACTTAAAATCCTTGAAAAAACTTCTTGGCCTTATTGCCATGCTTTTTTTAACTCAGTTTATTCATGCCACGCACATTGTGGGAGGTATGGTGACATACAAATACCTTGGAAATAAGCGCTATGTAGTGAGCTTTAAAGTGTATAGAGACTGTAATGGCGGTCAGGCGGCATTTGATGGCGACCCTACTTTACCGCCGGGATCATTCAATAGACCTTTTTATTATGTCGTTTTTGATAATCAATCAGGGGCTAGGGTGGATAGCGGTTCGCTAACTTTAATACGCAAAGATACCGTCCAATCTGTCATACAAAATGACTGCTTGGATCCTAAACTGACCTGTGTAGAGCAGGCTTTTTATACCGATACGATTACTGTGCCAGATGAGACGCGCTGGTACTCTATTTATCATCAGCGATGCTGCCGAAACAGTGGGATAGATAATCTGCAACCCACACCAGGTGGAGGTGGCGGAGGTGGCGGAAGCTTTCCCGGCATGACTATTTACAATATAATCCCACCTTCACAGACTTATCCAAACAATTCTGCTGATTTCAAAGAGTTTCCGCCTTTATTTATTTGCGCCAATCAATCTTTTACCTTTGATCATGCTGCAGTAGATTTGGATGGAGATGTTCTCAAATACTATCTGGTTAATCCTTTAGATGGTGGCTCACCTAATAACCCGCAGCCAAATTCAAATAATATCTCCATGATGAGAATTAATGCTAATTTTCAAGCTCCATATAGCTTGTCAAATATCATGGGGGGTAGTCCAAATATTGCTATAGATGAGAATACTGGTTTATTGACCTGTAAGCCGGATAACGCTGGCAGATTTGTGGTTAGTGTCATGGTTAAAGAATTTAGAAGTGGTGTATGCATCGATTCTTCTATCAGAGATTTTCAATTCAATGTATTTGTATGTGATATACCTAAATCTGATTTAATTAACATACCTGGCTCTTATGATCCTGTGACCAAAATGTATGATTATCAGGTAAATTGTAAAGACAAAAGAATCAGTTTTACAAATTCTAGTACGAACGCTCAGCGTTTTCTTTGGAATTTTGGAGACCCTTCCTCTGGCGCATTGGATACGTCTACTAGCACTAATCCTAGCCACGATTATACAGATACTGGTGTTTATATTGTTACGTTGACTTCTTTTAAAACCTTATTCGATGGGAGGGTATGTAAGGATACTTTAAGGGTTAAAGTTAGGATTTACCCTACGTTTTATGCGAATTTTAGAATATCGACCAGCCCTCCAAAGTGCCCAGGGGATGTGGTGAATTTTACGGATCTATCCACTGCCACCTACGGCAATACCATAAAATGGAAATGGCAATTTGGTGATGGACAAATCGATACTGTCCGTAATCCTTCTCATAAGTATAGTATCTCAGGTAACTATCCAGTAAAACTCACCGTAGAAAGTAGCAAAAGATGTATAGCGGATACCCAGATTAATTTTAGAGTAGAAAATCGTCCTAATATCTCTGCAATGCTACCTAATGCATGTATTGGTCAGCCCTTTAATCCCGTCTGTAATATAACTGTGCCCGCTCCTGATGTTATCAGCAGTTTGCGTTGGACATTACCCGATAGGGTAGATGTAAACTGTGCCACCACCTACACTCCGCCGACCGCTGCTCCCTTCTCTGTGAAGCTATGGGCGAGGACAGATAAAGGTTGTGTGGATTCTCAAACATTTAATGTCAACGTCAATAATCTTCCTACTATTACTACCTTCGATGATACTTTTATCTGCTATGATAGTAAAATACAGCTCAATGCGAATGGCGGAGTGTCTTATTTATGGTCTCCATCTGCTCAACTAGATAATCCAAATAGTAAAACCCCTATCGCATCTCCAGTTTATCCAAATTCGAGTAGATATACTGTGAAAGGCACTGACGCTCTTGGCTGTTATAATTTTGATTCCGTTCTAGTTTCTTTTCAACTAAAGCCATTTATAGATGCAGGAAAAGACACGAATGTTTGTCTAAATCCAGGTCCGTTTAATAGAGAAACGGTTAGGCTAAATGGGCAAGGTTTTTTTCAAACCTTTTATTGGACACCGCCAGCAGGTCTGGATAATCCAAATAGCAAAACTCCTTTAGCTAAACCAACTGTTGCGACGGAATATGTATTTAATGGAATAGATCAATTTGGCTGCATAGTGAAAGATACCGTTCGAGTGATTGTACTAGATCCAAGTTTGAATTTATTTAGAAAAAATGATACAGTCAAGTGTAGCTATGATACCGTTATATTAGAACCATTGGATTTAGGCGATATCACTCGCTATGCATGGGCTCCTCCTACTTGGATTCACCCAAATGATTTGTTCACACGAAAGCCAAGAATATACAATCGAGATACATTTACGTACACTTTGACTATTGATAATTATTGTTATCGGAAATCTGAGAATATTCGAATAGATGTGATTCCGAGCCCTAAAACCAATCTACCCCTTTTGGATTCGACCTGTTTTGGCAATATCTATAAATTTAACCTCAATACGGACAATACTTATAAGTGGTCAACCACGGATCCTTCTATAAATAATAAGTCTATCCCTAACCCAGAAGTGAATCCTAGTGCTAAGGTTTGGTATTATATCACAGCAACCAACAGTTTCGGTTGTACCGTATCTGAAGGTATGGAGATGATCGTGAATTATCCGCCTAATATTTCTATTCTAGGTCTTCCGAAGTTTATTTGTTTAGGGGATTCCGCTGAATTAACCGTGGTGAGTAACGCCAATTTAAATACCAAGGCTCGATGGTCGCCAGGTACTTATGTTTCTGATTCGCTTTCCAAAAAAGTCTTTTATTATCCGCCGAAAACAGATGATATTTTCCTTAAAGTCCTTACTGCAGAGAATTGTTTCACCATACAAAAGCTGAGAATCCCTGTTCAACTGCCTATTAAGCCCAATGTGCAAACGCCAGTGCAAGTCTGCAAAGGTCGATTTACTGAATTGTATGCCTCTGGAGGATTGTATTATCTATGGAAGCCATTCTATAACATGAGTGATAGTCTTACCGATAAACCACAGGTGGCGCCAGATTCTAGTTTTACCTATTTAGTTAAAGTAGCTAATGATTGCTTTTTTGACACAATAGGAGTGCGGGTAAATGTAGATACACTGCCTAAGATTCTGACCACACCTGATACAAATATCTACAGAGGAGCAGAGATTGAACTCTATGCTTATTCTGCTGCCTCTAAGCTAGATTGGTTTCCACAATCTATCATACCTACAAATCCTTATTTGACTAGTATTCGAGTGCAACCTACCGATACTACAACCTATTATGTGCATGTAGTAGATGGTAATTCTTGTGAAGGATACGATAGTGTGCGGGTAGGCGTTTATTCTAAGAATGTATTGCTTATCCCTACTGCCTTCTCACCAAATGGAGACGGAATCAATGACGTATTTAAAGTGGTCAAGCACCTCAATGTTAAAACGCTCAATTATTTTGAGGTCTATAATCGTTGGGGAGAAAAAATATTCAGTACGACTAATCTAGACCAAGGGTGGGATGGCAGCTTTAAAGGAGAACCTGTTCCCAATGGCTCTTATAATTGGCAGATTCAAATCACTAATTATGATAAAGAAAAGATATCGAAGGCAGGAAATATTGATGTCATAAGATAGTAAAGGGCAACTTTTGTTTTTTCTAAGTTAGATAAGTATATTCCCAGATTATCTATCTAGTATAGACTTACTTATTGGTAAAATTTTAGCTCATTAAATACAAAACCACTACTTTAATTAACGCTTAAAGTGGTGGTTTTTGTATTATTGATTTTTAAATACTCTAAATTTTATAGAAAAAAAGTCATGTTATAAATAGGTGGATTAGACTAATCCATAACAGAATTTATTAAGCGTTAAGCTTAGCTTTCAATCCCGCATCTATAGCATCTAGAAACTCTTCTGTATACAAATAGTCTATGCCATGATCTACTTTATTTGATCCTTTTACAATAATGGCTAGGTCTTTGGTCATTTTACCAGCTTCTACAGTTTCTACACATACTTGTTCTAACGAAGTAGCGAACTTATCCAATTCTGAATTGCCATCCAATTTAGCTCGAAAAGCTAACCCTCTTGACCAAGCATAAATAGAAGCTATAGGGTTTGTAGATGTTCTATTTCCTTTTTGATGCTCTCTATAGTGACGTGTGACAGTTCCATGTGCTGCTTCAGACTCCATGGTGCTGCCATCCGGCGTTATAAGAACTGAAGTCATCAATCCTAATGATCCAAATCCTTGAGCAACAGTATCCGATTGAACATCTCCATCATAGTTTTTGCAAGCCCAAACGAAGTTGCCATTCCACTTCAGTGCGCTGGCTACCATATCATCAATCAATCTGTGTTCGTAGATTATTCCTACTGCTTCAAATCTTGATTTATAATCTGCCTGATAGATTTCTTCAAAAATATCCTTGAATCTACCGTCATATTTTTTCAATATGGTATTTTTCGTAGATAAATAAAGTGGCCACTTCTTGGTCAATGCCATATTGAAACAAGAATGAGCAAATCCTTTGATACTCTCATCTGTATTGTACATACAAAGTGCTACACCGTCGCCTTTAAAATTAAATACCTCGAAAGTCTGTGGCTCACCTCCGCCATCTGGCGTAAATGTCATAGTCAATTTTCCCTTGCCTTTCACCAACGTATCGGTAGCTCTATACTGATCTCCGAATGCATGACGACCTACGATAATAGGAGAAGTCCAGTTTGTGACTAATCTAGGGACATTGCTCATAACAATAGGCTCTCTAAATACTGTACCATCAAGAATATTGCGTATAGTCCCATTTGGTGACTTCCACATTTGCTTTAAGTTAAATTCTTTTACTCTGTCCTCATCGGGCGTAATGGTCGCACATTTGATACCTACCCCAAATTCTCTAATAGCATTTGCTGCATCTATAGTTACTTGGTCATTTGTCTCATCGCGATATTCCATCCCAAGGTCATAGTATTTAATATCTAGATCTAGATAAGGTAAAATTAATTTTTCTTTGATAAATTTCCAAATGACTCGGGTCATTTCATCTCCATCTAATTCTACTACTGGGTTGGCTACTTTAATCTTTGTGAAACTCATAACTTAGTTTTTTTGATCTATATTTTTATGTTAGAAAGTCAGCAAAACTAACCAAAAAAACGCGATTTTAGTTATAAATTCAGACTATTTTTTGTTAATACCCACTAAGAAGTAGATTTGGAAATTACATTGAGTACTTAATAATTGTTATAGGCTATTAATCATAGCTATATGAGGGATTTGATCTTCGAGATATTCTTCACCTATTTTTTCAAACCCTAGATCAGCATAGAATTTTAAGAGATAACTCTGTGCGGAGATCTTGATAGAATACTTAGGAAAAAGCTCATTACATTTTCGAATAGCTTCTTCCATAAGTATTTTACCTAATCCAAGTTGACGATGGGTTAGTTTATTGCAGACCCTGCCGATAGAACTATAATCAGTATAAGACACACCCGGACCAAGCACTCTGGCATAGGCTAGGAGTTCTTCATTTTCAAAGTACGTGAGGTGATAGCCCACAGTATCTTTATTATCTATATCTTGGTAGACACAGTTTTGCTCCACGACAAAGACCTCTGATCGAAGCTGAAGTATCTTATAAAGCTCCAGAGATGTTAATTCTTTAAATGGCTTAAAGTCAAATGTCATAATTGATTTTAGTTAAATAAAATATTACCAATTCTAAGCCTTGTAGCGCCCCATTTCAAGGCGATATCATAATCCCCACTCATGCCTATGGACATTTCAGACAGTGTCATGTTATAGTCAGAATTTATGGCAGCTAACATAGTTTTCACGCGACAAAACTCCTCTTCTATTTGGGACTTGTTATCTGTAAAGGAAGCCATAGCCATGATTCCTTGAATCGAGATGTTTGGATAATTCTCTGCCTGGAACTGATCAAAAAAATCTAACATTTCTTCTGGAGAGAAGCCATATTTCATCTCTTCTTGAGCCACATACATTTGAATAAAAATTGCGACCTTTTTATTGATTTTACTTGCTTCTTTTTGTATTTCATTAAGCAGTTTCATGCTATCCACAGCATGTATGGTCGATACCTTATCTATAATCTGTTTGACCTTATTGGTCTGTAAATGTCCAATAAAGTGCCAATCAATATCTTTTGGAAGTATTACATATTTATCGCAGAGTTCCTGGGCTTTATTCTCTCCAAAGCTCCTTTTGCCCATGGCATATAATTCTTCTAAAGCGGCTACAGGTCTCAATTTAGTTACGGCTATCCACTGAGCATTATGTTCTGCACACACAGTATCTAGTTTATTATAGATAGATTGATTGATATACATTAGTTTATTCAAATTTTTTAAAATAATCCCAATTGTGGCTATGAATTATGAAATGTCTCGTACATTTGCCATAGATGAGTTTTCAATTTCAAAAATACAAGCTTTTATACTACTTCGCGGCTATATTTCTGCTAGCTCTCTATAGTTGTAGGGCTAAGCCTAGTCTAAAAGAAGAACGATACAAAGAGGCCTTGGTTAAAATTCATGAATGTGAAGCTTATCACGAGCTCAAATTAGGAAATAATCAACCAGCTTTTATAGAGAGTTGTAAAGCAAAAGCACTAAAGGATTTGACAATTTCTCCGAAGGATTTCGAGCAAACAACTCAGTACTATAAAGCCCATCCAAAAGAGTTTGAAGTGCTTTATGATTCACTTTTAATTAAAAACCCCTAGGACTCGTGATTAAATTTATAGAGTGTCCGCGCGACGCTATGCAGGGAATCCCCATTTTGATACCTACGGATAAGAAGATAAAATATATTCAATCTCTCCTAGAGGTAGGATTTGATGTGATAGACTTTGGCAGTTTTGTGTCACCTAAGGTCATACCCCAGATGGCTGATACGGCAGAAGTATTGAAAGGTCTGGACTTGACCAATACAAAGTCAAAACTATTGGCTATTGTAGCCAATACTAAAGGGGCTATGGAGGCTTGCCTTTACCCCCAAATAGACTTTATTGGCTATCCATTCAGCATATCCGAGACGTTTCAACAGCGAAATACGAATTCTAGTATCGGGGAGTCCTTTGAACGAGTCAAGGAAATAGCTCTTCTTACTCATGAGAGTGGAAAAGAATTAGTGATTTATATCTCCATGGGCTTTGGAAATCCCTATGGTGATGTCTTCAATGTAGATATTATTCACCATTGGGTAGAGAAAATAGCCAGCCTTGGTGTGAAGATTTTTTCTCTCTCAGATACTATAGGAGTGGCTACTCCAGAGTTAATAACGGAGGTTTTTAAAGGCACTGTTGGTTATTATAATGATTTAGAATTTGGTGCTCATCTTCATTCTGCGCCTTACAATTGGCTGCCTAAGGTAAAGGCGGCGTATAAAGGCGGCTGTCGTAGGTTTGACGTAGCCATAGGCGGACTCGGAGGTTGCCCATTAGCCAAAGATGAACTAGTAGGGAATCTAGCCACGGAGTATTTTGTTAACTTTTTCCGGAAACAATTTAAGCCTGAATTTGATGAAAAGGCCTTTGAGCGATCCCTGCGAATAGCTAATGAGATTTTTCATTTATCTTAATAACTCCAATATAGAAGTAAATTAACTCATCCTAAAAAACTAGAAGCATGAAACCCACTCTCGTTATCGGAGCTTCCGAAAATCCAGATAGATATTCCTACAAAGCTATAGAAATGCTGCGTAACCATCAGCATGAAGTATTTGCATACGGATTAAAGATAGGGAGGGTGTGTGATGTAGAATTCATGACAGAAAAAAATCCTGTCAAGGCTCATACCGTAACGCTTTATATAGGGGCTAAGAACCAAGATATGGACTTGCGAAATTATATTTTATCTCTCAAGCCACAGCGGGTTATCTTCAATCCAGGCACTGAAAATCCTCAATGGGAAGCGCAACTTAATGATTATGGTATCACCACAGAAGAAGCCTGCACTCTAGTGCTACTCCAAACGGGGCAATATTAGATAGAAGTATAAAGTACAAAGCATTAGGCATTATGATTCAATGTCGTTTAGTAATGAAAAATTTCGAATCTTCTCTGTGTACCTTTGTGACTTCTCTGTGTGTCTTTATTCATATTTGCTTATTTTAATGGTATTCATATTTGCTTCGCAGGAGTGTAATAGCGAAATAAAGAAAACTCAAGAAAGACATAACTGCGAAGCCATATCTCTATAGCTATCTACGATGAAATAAATACTAATAAGAAAATTTACTAATCGGAATTAAGCCTCTAAGTAATAATAAAAGACTTTTTGGGTCTTATTTTCAATAGGGATAATCATGTTATTACGAATAATATAATCTTCATAGTCTAAGACTCCGCTTTCTTTAGTAGCTATGTGAATAGGAGTGTCAGAAGAATATGCCGTAACAGTTACCGTATCACTAAAATGAGCATAATTCATTTGCTCATTATTTAAAGTAGAGAGCTTATGAATAGCCGCTTGATATTTTTCCTGCGTGAAGGTTACTTTATAAAATTCTCTAGCCAAAATACGCTGAGCTAAACTAGAGAGTATTTCATCACTATTATCTTTCATGTCTTTTAATACGGTCCATACATCGCTATCATCTAATAGCACAAATTGTGCTATGACATCTGGAGTCAATTGACTGCGCTGATCTTCCGCTAATTGAAAGAAAAAATTTAGTCTAGGATTGGACGTCGAAATTGTTTGTCCGCTATGAATGAGCTTGAAGATGCGCTCAAGAAACTTTATAAGCATAAACTCTGCACTCATAACTGTTTTATGGAGATAGACTTGCCAATACATCAGATGACGCGATAAGAGAAAATGCTGTACACTCATAATACCTTTTTCATGCACCACGATTTGATTATCTACGACGTCTATCATAGCTAGAATTCTATCTACACCGATATTGCCCTCCACTACGCCGCTATAGAAACTATCGCGCTTGAGATAGTCTAATCGATCCACGTCGAGCTGACTAGATATCAATTGATAGAAAAATTTTCGTGGATACTGATTGGTAAAAATTTCTATGGCTAAATCTAAATCACCATGAAACTCTTTATTCATAGCATGCATAAGAGCCAAGGAAATTTGTTCATGAGATATTTTCTTGAAAAAACTCTTCTCCAAAGCATGCGAAAAGGGCCCATGTCCAATATCATGCAGCAAAATAGCTAAGCAAGCAGCCTCCTCTTCTTTATCTGAAATTTCCACGCCTTTGACTCTTAGCTGCTCGATAGCTACCTGCATGAGGTGAAAAGCGCCTAGCGCATGATGAAATCTACTGTGCACCGCTCCGGGATATACCACATGTGTCAAACCTAGCTGAGCTATATTTCGTAATCGCTGAAAGTAAGGATGATTGATACAGCGCAATGCGGAGTTATATTTAACTCGAATAAAACCATGAACGGGGTCGTTGATAATTTTGTTGCTCACTGTATTAACTAATATTTAATATCTAATAAGTAATAACTGAGATAGAGGTAAACAAAACGGGATACTTAAAACTTATAACTTTATCAGCCCGGCAAACGGTTAATATACTTATCCATTTCCTTTATTTGGTTTAGGATTTCCGCTTGTTTAGGCTTAGCATCTTTAGCTTTTTTAAAATGCGCTTTCGCTGTTTTATGATCTTTTCGTTGAATGAAAATGGAACAGAGCATCAATTGTGCACTAGCCATACTATCAGGATCATTCATACCCTTTGACAAAGCCTCTCTGAGCTTAGGTAGAGCCGATTTATAATCACCTTTTTGAAAGAAAATAGCCCCATGCTGAAAAACTACCATCGCATCCATATCCTTCATAGGCATGCCTAGTTCGCTTGATTTTTTTATGAGTGCCTCTGCTTTGGTAAAATCTTTCTGCGATACTGCCATATTACTCTGAATCATATAATACATAGAGCGGACTGGCTTAATAAGCAGTGCAGGGTATTTGACCGAATCAATGACCTTCATAGATAGGTCAAAATCACCTCCCTCTACAGATTTCTGCAATAACCGAATAGGCCCTAATAAAAAATGAGCTAAAAATAGGATAACCCCAACGGTAATCAATATCCAAGCAAAGTCGAATTTATCCATAAATCCCCAAACCAAACCAATGATAAGAAGACCTAATGAAATCCAAACTCTATTAAAAACATAAAACTGCAAAAACTTTGTGTTCATTCTTTTTGAAAATAAGATGGCAAAGCTATAAAGACTGGACTAAATAAGACTATAAAACTAGCTAAATTTATTGTACTCCGTGCATTCGCTTCTTCAGAAATCCATTTAATAAAATAATGACCAATCCAGCAGTAATTGCAAGAACGGTAAATATTAAGAAAAAAGCAGACATCGAATATTCTAAACTTATTTTGTCTATAAGGCTACCTGTCTTGCCAGCTAACCAGTTAGCTATCGCTGAAGCCGTAAACCAAACGCCAAACATAAGTCCAACATATCTAGCAGGCGATAATTTACTTATATAGGATAATCCGACAGGAGATACGAATAACTCTCCAATTGTATGAAACAAATAGGCTATTATAAGCCATACAATACTTACAGAGGCAACAGAAGCACCTTTCTCAATAGAAGAAGCACCTAATGCAAGTATGCCAAAACCTGCTCCAAGGAGAATTAAACCTAACCCAAACTTAATAGGTGCCGATGGATTATACTTGCTAGCCCATATTTGAGATACTAATGGGGCAAATAAAATTATAAATAATGAGTTTAAAATTCCAAACCATGAGGCGGGAATTTCTACCTCATTTAATTTTTCTTTTAGAACTGTTGCAGAAACCTTTGAAGTAAATTTGTCTGATTCCTCTGGAAGAATATACTTGAAATTACCTTTTTTATCTAAATCCAGTAAATAAATACGTTCACCAACTTTTAACTGAACTTCATTTCGAATAGTAGTTTTTTGACCACCCATGTCTACCTCATAGGTTTTGGTATTAAAATCTTTATTGACCATCCATAAAACTATACACCATATAATAATGAAACTAACAGATAAAAAGCCATTGGATAGGCTATACTTTCCAAAGGTTTCCTTCACAAGTTTTATCAATACCCAAGTGATAACGCCTAAAGGAATAACGGCCATTAAAGCATTGATGATGGAGAACATATGAGCTTGAGAACCACTAAGAATTCTATTCGTATAATCTTTAGCAAAAATTGTCATAGAACCTCCAGCTTGCTCAAATGCCATCCAGAAAAAGATGGTAGAAATAGCTAAAATTCCTATGACCATCAATCTATCATTTATTACATTCACGGGTGTAGTATCTTCCACTATTGATTCTCCAGCAGCTAGTTTTATTGGTTTTAATCCTAAATTTCCAAAAATAGATTGTGCAAACCAGAATTGTAACATTCCAAAAAACATGAATATACCTGCCAAGCCGAAACCATAACTCCAACCAGCTTTTTCTCCTACATATCCGCAAAGTAGTATGCCCAAAAAGGCACCTGCATTAATACCCATATAGAATATGGTATAAGCTGAATCTTTCTTTTCAGGATTATTTGTATATAACCCACCTACTATTGTTGAAATATTCGGTTTAAATAATCCGTTGCCTATTATTAAGAGAGATAGACCTAAATAAAAGAAAAATTTGGTTTCAAAAGCCATGGAAGCATGGCCAAGTGTCATTATTAATGCTCCTAATACAATTGCATTTCGATGACCTAAAAAGCGATCTGCTATTAGCCCTCCCAAAATAGGAGTAATGTATACTAATCCAGTGTACCAGCCATAAAGTTCTAAGGCATTTTCCCTAGACCATTCCCAGCCGCCAATTCCCATGGAGCTTACTAAAAATAAAACTAACAATGCGCGCATACCATAGTAGCTAAAACGCTCCCACATCTCGGTAAAAAATAATACAAAGAGTCCTGCAGGGTGACCAAATAATGGCTGCTTAATGTCTGTTTGTGTCATGTTTGGTTTATTTTAAATTAAGTTAAGCGAATATACAGACTTAGATTAAAACTAGATAAAAAAAGGCCACTCCTCGGAGTAGCCTTTAAATTTATTGATTGTTATAAAATGATTATTTTGTAGGAGCCATATAATTATTCACTTTTTCAAACCCAAAAAGGCTAGCATCTTGGTAAGTTCTTCTAACCCTAACAGGTATTTTTGAAAACGTACCTCTTCCTACTTGAGAGAAGCTAAGAATGATCTCCCACTTGAATCGAGCCGCAATAGCTACAGCTGTACCAGGGTCAGTAGACTCTTGTCTATATTCTATTTCTATTTCTGGACCATTGGCTGTATTTATAATTTTTACGTCCTTCGGTGCGCTTCCAAACCAAGCTCTTCGGTCATCTAAGAAATAATGAGTTATAACAAGTTGACCCGTTGCTGGGTTAGCTACGGCTTCAAATCTTTCTGATCCTGAAGTAATTTGATCATCTCTGCCAGTTAAAAATCCAGTGACATAAGATAGCTTCCATTCAGCATTTGGATCCTGAACTGTAGGAGTAAACTCATTCATATCTCCACAGCTAGAGAAGTTAATAGCAAAAAATAGAATAATTAAGTAAGACAAATTTTTCATTCGGTTAATTTATTTTATACGCAAATATATGAATTTTTAGAAAAAGTGAAAATTTATTTTAACTCATTATGTTAATTGTTGTGTTTCAATGTAATCATATGCTAATTGATTCGAATTAACTATCAATTTAGCAATACAAAGTTAATTTAATGCACTCTAAACCTTATAAAATTAAATAATTAAACATTCAATATAGAGGTTATACAAGACTGTTTTTATCTCCGATAATTAAATCTAATCATTTTTGCTAAATTTTACCTGGCAAATCGTCACGTTTTGTCACTTTGGTCATATAACGATGTCTATTTAAGAAAAAATATATATCTTATAAGTTGTATATTTTGAGTATTTTATGGGATATCCTATAACTTAATTTATATTCTTTAAATCAGTGAAAATTACGCGTTATTAAGTTTGCTCAAACGAATGCAGCGCTAATAGAAATCTCTATTGTATAATTATGGAGGCAAGATCAGTTATAGATACTAACGCGTGTTTAATTTTTATGTTTTTATGTTAATTTTAAGCTTAAATCCAGTTATTATAGACTTTGAACAAAATGTGGATGGTTGGTTGATTTTTCATTTTCATTTTAATGTACATTTGCTTTTTTGAAACACCCCACCATGAATTTAGATGATATAATCGTATTAGGAGAGAATGATACTCGCTCGGGTTTTGGAGACGCTATGGCAGTCTTGGCCGATACTCACCATAATGTAGTCGCTCTCTGCGCAGATCTCACCGATTCACTAAAACTAGGTGAATTTAAGAAAAAAGTGCCTCAACGGTTTATTCAAGCTGGTATTGCTGAAGCGAATATGATAGGGCTAGCTGCTGGGCTAGCGATTGCTGGTAAAATTCCTTACGCCACATCGTTCGCCAATTTTGTCACAGGTCGTGTATATGACCAAATACGTCAATCGGTTGCTTATTCAGATAAAAATGTCAAGATTTGTGCTTCCCATGCAGGCTTGACCTTAGGTGAAGATGGTGCTACCCATCAAATTCTTGAAGATATAGGTTTGATGCAGATGCTTCCGAATATGACTGTGATCAATACCTGTGACTATAATCAGACTTACCAAGCGACCTTGGCCATAGCCGATTTTGATGGTCCAGTTTATTTAAGATTTGGCAGACCTAAGGTGCCTATTTTTATACCGAAAGAATCTAAATTTGAAATAGGAAAAGCATTGAAATTATCTGAGGGCAAGGACATAACTATAGTAGCCACGGGTCATTTAGTCTGGGAGGCTATAGTAGCAGCCAAGAAATTGAAAGAGGAAGGTATCTCGGCTGAAGTTATTGACATTCATACAATAAAGCCATTAGATGAGCCTGCTATTCTAGAGAGTGTGTCTAAGACTAAAAAAATAGTTGTAGCCGAAGAGCATCAGCGATTGGGTGGACTAGCTAGTACCATTGCATTGCTATTAGCGGAGGAAATGCCAATACCTATGGCTATTGTCGCTGTTCAAGACAGCTTCGGGGAAAGCGCTACACCAGCTGAATTGATGAAAAAATATGGATTAGATGCAGATAGTATTTATGAAGCGTGCAAATCAATGCTGAATGATTAATATTTAATCTATTTTGTATAATGATTTTTTAAATCAATAGAATATTTAAGATTTTAATTAGTTAGACAAATATTCCTTGCAATTAGTAGATACCCATTCTCATCTGTATTTATCTTCCATGAAGGAAGATAGAGCTGAGTGGCTAGAGCGGCTGGCTGAGAATCAGGTCATTAAAGTTATACTGCCCAATATAGATTTAACATCTATAGATGATATGCATGAGTTGTGTGATTTAGAAGCTCATACATTTTACCCTATGATGGGTCTTCACCCATGCGATGTGAAGGAAAATTATATCCAGGAATTAGATAACATTCATAGTCATTTATCCAAAAATTCTGACCGATACTGTGGTGTAGGTGAAATAGGACTAGATTACCATTGGGATCTGACATTCCAAAAAGAACAAATGATGGCTTTGGAAATGCAGTTTGAATGGGCAATAAAATATGATAAAGCTGTTTCGATTCACAGCCGAAAATCGAATCAAGACGTCATTCCATTAATAACTAGTTATGCGAAAAAAGGCCTAAGAGGCGTCATGCATTGTTTTTCTGGATCGCAGCAGGAGGCTGATAAAATTATAGATTGTGGATTCTACCTAGGCATAGGAGGTGTGCTGACCTATCCCAAATCTGGATTGCAAGAAGTGGTAAAAAATATAGATCTGAAATATATTGTATTGGAAACGGATTCTCCTTTTCTAGCCCCAGTGCCATACCGTGGGAAGAGAAATGAAAGCAGCTATATCAAGGATATTGCGCTTTATCTAGCTCAGCTAAAAGGAATATCATTAGAAGAGGTAGCTTTAAAAACTACTGAAAATGCTCATCTTATCTTTAAACTAAAAAATTAAATACTATGTCTCGTCCTATCTTTTATGGTTGGTTATTTGTTTTAGTTATTTTATTCGTCACGGTCTTATTCCAGCTCATCCGATTTGGTTTCACCTTAAGGACTATGCTAGGCTTATCCATAGGCATAGGAGGCTTGTTCTTTCTTAAGTATTATAAATCAAAGGTTCAATAGAACTTTTTTTTGGTAAGAAAGTTGGCACTTGTTTTAGAAAAAAAATAAGTATATTTACCTCATAATTATTTTACAACTTAAATCTATATGTCAAACGTAGCAAAACTAGAATATAACGGTCAGGTATATGAATTACCTATTATTACAGGGACGGAGAATGAATCTGCAGTGGATATCCGCAAATTAAGAGATACAACAGGTTTAGTGACTTTTGACGATGGTTATAAAAATACTGGTTCTACCAAGTCCAAGATAACTTTTATTGATGGAGATAAGGGAATCCTGCACTATAGAGGCTATGGTATAGAAGAATTAGCTGAGAAAGCTGAGTTTATGGAAGTAGCCTACCTACTCATTTATGGTAAGCTACCGAATGAAGCTGAATATATAGAATGGAAAAAACAAATGACTAGACACAGTCTAGTCCACGAAGATGTCAAAAAAGTATTTGATGCTTATCCTACAGGTGCTCATCCAATGGGTCAGTTGATGACTATGGTCGGAATGATGTCTTCGTTCTACCCAAATAGCCAAGATCCTCAAAAAATGGAAGAGGATAGAAATCTAACCATAATTCGAGTCATGTCTAAGATGCCAAATCTCTGTGCTATGATGTATAAAAAGAGAATTGGTCATCCTGTCATGTATCCTACGAATGAATTAAGATATGTAGAGGATTATCTATCTATGACTTTTGGAAATCCGTGTGAGAAATATACGGTAGATCCTGTTATAGCTTCTGCTTTGAATAAACTTTTAATTCTTCATGCGGATCATGAACAAAACTGTTCTGCCTCAACTGTGAGAATGGTAGGCTCTGCAGGTACCAATTTGTGGGCAACCATTTCCGCTGGAATAGCTGCTTTATGGGGACCAAGTCATGGAGGTGCCAATCAAGAAGTATTGGAAATGCTCCAAGAGATTAAAGACTCAGGAATAACTACAAAGCAATATGTAGAAAAAGTGAAAAATAAGGAAGCAGGTGTTCGATTGATGGGCTTTGGACATAGAGTATATAAAAACTTTGATCCACGAGCTACTATTATTAAAAAATCAGCTGACGATGTTTTGAAAAAGCTGGGTGTAGTCGATCCATTGTTAGATATAGCGTTAGAGTTAGAACAAATGGCTTTGAGTGATAGTTATTTCGTAGAGCGTAAACTCTATCCAAATGTTGACTTTTACTCTGGTATTATATATAGAGCATTAGGATATCCTACTGATATGTTTACTGTGTTATTCGCTCTTGGAAGACTTCCGGGATGGGTGGCTCAGTGGAAAGAAATGGTAGAAGAAAAGCAACCTATTTGTCGTCCAAGACAAATTTATATGGGAGAAACACCGAGAGCATATCAATCGACCAAAGATAGAAAATAAGGTAGATTATGGAAAAATTTCAATTCTTATTAAGCCTTAAAACAATTATTTTTTATGGCCCCTTCTTCTTAAGTGGCCTCATTTTGAAGTTCTATCCACCTGCAAAAAATAAATTCTATGGGTTCAGGACAAATTTAGCTTTAAAGAATGATTATAATTGGTTCTATGCTCAAAACGTAGCTAGTAAGTATATTATTATATTTGCTCCTTTATTCTTCTTTATCTCGATTCTAATTAAATATTTGACAGGTTTTATGTTTCAAGCTATTGTGCTCTACACTATCATTGATATCCTGATGCTTATAGTCGCTACGGTCATGATATTCTTTCTGACAGAGGATAATCTGCGACACATGTGGAAGGAAAAGAATCAAAAATAGTAGATGAATGCTAAGCAGCTCTGTTATTATATTTCGGACTCTTTTGATGTATATTCGAATCTAGCTCTTGAAGAGTATTTTGTTCGAAACTATGATTTTACTAATATCTGTTTATTGCTTGTTTACAGGAATTCATCTTCAATTGTTTTAGGAAAAAATCAGAATTTTTTTCAAGAAATACATCTTAATTCTTTCTTAACGTCTGATTATCGTATAGCACGACGCATAAGTGGCGGTGGCACAGTAGTGCATGATATAGGAAATGTCAATTTTGCTTTTTTTGAAAAGCATGATTTGAAAAATGTAAATAGCTATGCGTCGTCAACCATGCGTATGACTCAAGTATTAAATCAACTCGGGATAGGAGCCACTATGAATGAACGCAATGCTATCATTCTCGATAATGGAAAGAAAGTAAGCGGAAGTGCTCAGTTTTCATCTAGTCAAGCAATTTTGAGTCATTTTACTTTGCTATACGCCTCTAACCTAGATAAAATAGGTGATTTAATACGACCAAATAAATTTAAAATTACTACAAAAGCTAGTCCAAGTGTTCGGTCTAGTATTGATAATCTCCAAAATCACACAACTATTTCTATTGATGATTTTATTATGCAAAGTATAGAAATTCTCGGTTATGATCAGATTTTGAAATTGGAAAAAACAGAATTGAAAATTGTAGAGCATCTGAGAAATGAAAAATACAGCAGTCCTCAATTTTACTTTGATACGGCTTGTTCTGGCTACTTACAGAACCAGAAATTATCAATAGAACTAGAAAAAGGTCATATAAAGAGGTTAGAAGGCCTAGCGTCTGAAAATTACTTAAATCGCAGATTATTCCTTACAGAATTCGATAGAGCAGATGCTATTTGGCAAGCTTTACTCCACGACTAATTTCTTCGTAATATCAGTTTTTTTATTTCCATAGATCCTTAAAAAATAAACCCCTCGGTCTAGATCATTCGGGCGGAAGCTAAATTCATTTCTACCCTGATGCGCTAAAGTTTCTAGTAGTTTAACTACTTGTCTACCCTGCATATCATATATATCAAAATGAAGGTATTCCTTTTCTTTTAATTCGAAAATTACCTGAAAAATATTGTCAAGAATAGGATTAGGCTTGATTTGAATCGAATTATTTCTATCATTAGATAGTATAGATGTGGTAGGTTTGATTCCTTTTACGGTATCATTTATTTCGAGTTTGGCTATATAGGTTCCCATTCTGCTATTCGTTTTTCCAAAAGAGTTTACAAGAATTACCTGCGTTGGGCTCTGATGCAGGGTTTGTATATTAGAATAGTCCCCCCATCGCTCGATAGAATCCGAAATTTGATTGATAAGATTTTCGCCCTCTTTGACTATAAGTAGTTTAGAAAAATTGTCTTTCGCATCCTTATATATAACCGATGTCCCCGGAAAACTATCTATTCTGCAATGTGAAAAAGCATATACAACCTTATGGTCTAGTTCATTTTCTCCTACATAAGCCATACTCGGGTATCCAAATTCCATTCCTGGCTGATCCAATAGTTTGGTTTCCACTTTTGGATTTAAAGAATTTACATTTTTAATAGAACCTAGAAATACAGTAGCGGTAAAATCACTTGGTAAAATAGAATTAGATCCGAAATGAATATGATTGTTTTCATATATGGCGGCTAAAACTCTGGCATCATTGGTCATCAGTTGTTGGATTTTTCCAGCTACCTTCTTTTGAAATGCATTCGGAGGAAAACCATATTTTATGGGTGATTTGAGGACTTTTTGTTTTAGTTGAGCTTTTCCTGAAGCATATGTATTATTGATCTCTAAAAGAAAGATAGTGTCATTAGAATTAGCTACATTCCGAACGGATAAAAAGTACATATTACTATCAGGGCTGGCAGTTTGATATTTGGCCGGACAGATATTTCTAAGATTTCCACCATTGTGTTTTATATCGCTCCATAGGGTGAATTTAAGAGCGTCTCCATCATATCCTTTTTGCTTATCTAGCTGCCAGATGACCGATTGCTTAAATCCAACAGACCAGTGAATATTGTCTTTTACTTGATTAAATGTGATAAATAAGTCTTTATTACTGAGTGAAATGATTGGATAATCACTCCAGGTAGAATCATTAAATGATGCTCCATTGAGGGTGTAAAAATTCCAAGAGTCAGCAGGATTATTTGTCTTTGTAAAACCTACTATAATTTTGTTTATAGTGCTCAATGAACCTGTGAACCATACAATGACATATCTATCCATCTGCGCGTCATATAGCAGTCTTGGATCTGAATTCATGGTAAATGTCCCCAGCTTAGAAGCTAAAGCAGCTAGTGATCTAGTGGCTATACTAACACCATTTGAATTGTAAATTTGAATATTAGAATTGACTGCACTCACTATGGTGCCATCTAATCCTACGGCCACATCATTATCGCTCGGGATACTGCTGGCTAGATTCCCTTCGAACTGTTGTATTATTTTTGGACTGACGGCTTCGTCGCCATTTCCGCTTTTTTTTTTAGCTTGATTCGCTTTTATTCTTTGTTTATAAAGCTCTTCCTTTTTATTTCCATATTCTGAAGCTGGTATAGGCTGCTGATCCAGCAAATTTAAGTTGGGAGCAAAATCCTTGATTGCAGTATCAGAAAGCTTGATTTCTTTAGCTAGCAGTGCCGCACCGTCCGTCTTGGTTTGCGCTACTAATGCAGAACCAAAACAAAAAACAATAAGGTATAAAATAGTTCTAAGCATAATGCTATTTTTAAAAATTTAGAAGTAAATATAATAGATTTAGTTTAAATATCTATTGTCTACTAAAAATATTGAGAGTATAGTATCCCATCTTTCGTTTTTTGGAGTCTAAAAGTTTTTAATTTAGGTAACTTAGATTTATCCAAACAAAAACTCAATATCTTCTTCATTTAGATTTTTTACAAAGCCTTCATCTTCGGAGATGAGTTCTTCGCTGAGTTGAAGTTTTTTTGTTTGAAGTTGAATAATTCTTTCTTCGATGGTGTCTCTGCAAATCATACGATAAGCGAAGACATTTTTATCTTGACCTATTCGATAGACTCTGTCAATGGCTTGGTTTTCTACTTGTCTATTCCACCAAGGGTCGATCAGAAATACATAGTTGGCTTCAGTCAAAGTAAATCCAGAATTTCCCGCTTTCAAACTCAGGAGAAATACACGTACAGGATTTTCTTTATCTTGGAATTTATTGATTTGTTCTTGTCGTTTGATTTGTGGAGTGTTACCATCGATGAGATAGTAGGCAATTTCTCTGTCTTTTAATTGTTGACCTATTTTGTCTAATGCTCCTAAAAACTGAGAGAAAACAATAACTTTATTATGCACTAAATTCCCTTCTAATTCTTCAATTAAGGTATTGATTTTTATAGACTCTTCCGTTTGATGCTCATAGTCTTCTATAGGCACCGGAGCGCTACAGAGTTGACGTAATTTCTGAATCCCAGCCAATACATTCATCTTAGACTTCCCTAATCCTTCTGATTTGATACTGACGAAAAGAGAGTTTTTTATATTGTCTTTGACTTCGTTATAGTAGCGTTTTTGTGCACTGCCCATTTCACACCAGATGATAGATTCCGTTTTCGATGGTAAATCTTTTGCTACTTGTTCCTTCGTTCGCCTCAATAGAAATGGACTCGTCACACGCTTGAGTTGTTCTATTTTTTCTTTGTCCTTATCTCGGTCAATAGGGTGGACATATTCTTTGGAGAAAAATTCTTGACTGCCAAATAATTGCGGAACTATGAAGGATAGCTGTGGAAATAAATCCAAGGTATTATTCATGATAGGGGTGCCGCTCAGGATAATTTTCGAATCAGCTTGAAGTCTCAGCACAGCCTTGGAAACCTGAGCTGTTGGGTTTTTTATATTGTGACTTTCATCTAATACAATCGTCGAGAATTGTAGTCCTTCTAGCAGTTCTATATCTGCTCTGGCAGTACCATAGCTGGTTATTAAAATATCCGCTTGATTGGTGGCAAGGTCTTCTATATTTCTGTTGGATTGATGATAGACATGGGTTTTCAATTCAGGGGCGAATTTTTCTATCTCTACTTTCCAGTTATACATAAGAGAAGAGGGGGAGATGATAAGTTGGATAGTATTGTGGCTTTGTCTCTTTTTGTAATCAAGAAAGCAAATGGTCTGTAAGGTTTTACCTAAACCCATGTCATCTGCTAGGCAAGCACCTGCGCCTATTTTACTCAGAAGGACCATCCACTCAAAACCTTTTTGCTGGTATGGTCGAAGCGAAGCCTTGACATCATTCGATATGGGATAAATAATCTCATCGCTCATCTGCCATTGATTCCATTTTTCCCACCAATCCTCTTCTATAACATGTTCCTGAGAATCGTCTTTAAATTCGAATAATGATTTATTGAAAATTAAAATCCACTTGGGTACCGATAAAACATCTTTTTGTATTCGGCTATGTTTGACTAAGAGTCCATACTTTTCAAGCCACTCATCGGTTAAAACCCCAATTGTATTGTCCGAGAGTAAAATACTCTTCTGCTTTGCCTGTAAGGCTTTTTGGAGCTCTAAATTATCGACATGTTCCTCTCCAAAATTGACCTTTAATTGAATAGAAAGCAAATTGTTTTCTAAACCTAATATTGAGTAATTTGTTTCTATAGCATAATTAGAATAGCGAAAATTTCGCAACATATCCATACCTATGATAGCCACGTTTTTCGATAGCATATCATGGTAAAATTTCAAGAACCAATTTTTCTTTTTAGCTTCAGCGATAGAGAGAAAATAATAACCATTCAATTGTTTTTCAAAACCTGGATTGGACGATTGAATCTCATTGTTAAAAATGGATTCTCCTTGAAGTGAGCGTTTTACATAAATTTTAACTCCATTTTTATATAAGATATTTTCAGGTTTATATGCACCATCTATCACTATGTCATCATAGTTAAACTGTGGATGTAGCAAAAGAAAATCGGAGGATTCTGTCAAGTATAATTGATAGCTAGGCTCCACTTCTATATGTTCTTCAGGGAAATAGTTATGGCGTTCTACGGCGTATTTCTTCTCTAAATCCATTAAGATTTCCTCTGAAAATCCGACAGCATCATAATGATATTTTTCAAAATCAATATTTTTAAGTCTAGTCAGGGTTTGAAAGTCCGTATTATTGAAAATAAAATACTCCGTTCCTTTAATGATGAGAAATTCAAAAATTTCTATATCCTTCTCTCCATACTCATCATCTTCGAGATAGACATATTTTTTAAGATGTAGTTTCCCATCTTCATCTTTGACAACCTCAAATCTCAATCGAGGTTCATGAAAGTTTATGGATATTGGTAGATTGCGAATATTGCCCTCTTTAAACTGATGCTTAAAAGTGATTTTACATTCCCATTGACTTCTTCTTATCTGATTAAAGGTATCGAAGACATATTTGGACATATATTGATTCACATAAGCATTGATTCCAGTAGTTAAGCCAAGTTTTTTATAATTCTCTTTGTGCTGAGCTACTAGTTTTTGGTATTTCTTGAATTCAAAATTCTCAGCTATTAAATTCCAGCTATCTAGCTTATATCTGGCCACTACAGCACGATTAGGAATAGGCTCTGTATGATAGTCCACTTTGTCATCCTTTCGAGTGACCACCAATATCTCAAAAGGATTTTTGAGGTCTAGATAAGATTGGGTGGTGAAGGAGAGACGGAGATCCAAATTTTAGTTTTGAGTTTAAAGTGAAATTAAATGACTTATTTAAAATTTACAACTCAAAACTGATAATTAAAAATACCCATCCTTCTTTCTGTCTTCCATAGCAGTCTCAGAGCGTTTGTCGTCAGCTCTGGTGCCACGCTCAGTGGAGAGAGAAGCAGCGATTTCTTGAATAACTTCATCAATGTTAGAAGCATCAGATAGATAAGCTCCTGTGATAGTTATATCCCCCATAGTTCGAAATCGAATCATCTTTTCTTCGATGATTTCGTTTTCTTTGGTTTGGGTATATGGACTCTCTGAAAGCCAGGTTCCATCGCGGTTAAAGACTCTTCTATTATGCGCGAAATAGAGTGAAGGCAATTGAATTTTTTCTTTAGCTATATACTGCCATACATCCAATTCCGTCCAGTTGGAGATAGGGAAGACCCGAAAGTGTTCTCCTAGGTGTTTTCTGCCATTAAATATATTCCAAAGTTCAGGACGCTGGTTTTTAGGATCCCACTGACCGAATTCATCCCTATGAGAAAAGAATCGCTCCTTGGCTCGCGCTTTTTCTTCATCACGTCTCGCACCGCCTATGAGAGCGTCAAACTTATGTGTCTCGATGGCTTGCAATAGAGTAGGTATCTGAGCTATATTTCGAGAAGCATTGACTCCTTTTTCGTCATTAGCTATGCCCTTGTCTATCATATCCTGCACATGACCTACTAGGAGGCGAGCATTGAAATCTTTTGCTAGCTGATCCCGATAATCGAGCGTCTCTTGAAAATTGTGCCCTGTATCGATATGCAATAGTGGAAATGGGATATTAGCAGGGTAGAAGGCTTTTCTAGCTAAATGGCTGACAACTATACTGTCCTTACCTCCAGAAAACAGGATAGCAGGATTTTCAAACTGAGCAGCTACCTCTCGGATGACAAAAATGGCTTCTGATTCAAGTTCTTCTAAATGATTGAGGGCGTAGGTAGACACTAGATTAATATTGAATTTTAAATTCTGCAAATATAGAGATTATTCAATCCAGAATAAGAATATAAGATAAATTGATCCCCACGCTTTTTTTCTTAGTAATTTATCTACTTGTAATTATAGATTTGCGATAAAATTAAGCGCGCTCCTTCCTTCACATTTATTATATCTGTATCTATAATTAAATCTGCTTTTTCAGATTCTTCAAACTCTGAATTGATGCCTGTCAAATTCTCCATTTTACCTTCCAATGCTTTTTTGTAAAATCCCTTTGTGTCTCTTTGAATAAGCGTTTCAATGGACGTTTTAATATAAATTTCAGTAAAGTCTTTGCCTATAATTTCTCTAGCTAGATCTCGCATAGATTTCAGTGGACAGACAAAACAGCAGATAACTATAGTTCCATTTTGCACGAGGATTTTTGCAAGTTCTGCAGCTCGGCGGATATTTTCGAGTCTATCTTCAGTTGAGAATCCCAAGCCTTGATTTATACCTGAACGAAGATTGTCTCCATCGAGAACGATAGTGTATTTCCCAAGATCATGCGATTGCTTTTCTAATTCAATGGCAATCGTCGTCTTACCACTGCCGCTTTGACCATAAAGCCAATACACACGACCTGATTGGTTGAGAAGTGTTTCTTTAGATTCTCTTGAAACTAGCTTGTCGAAAACGGGATAAATATTTTCCATTTCTAAGATTGAAAATTTGACAAATTAAATACTTTCAAAAGAATACATCTTCTTTATAGACGTAAAAAACTAGAAACTTGCAACTAGAAACTCGCTACTAAGTAAACGCATTTATACCAGTAATATCATTTCCCGTAATCAAAAGATGAACATCATGTGTACCTTCGTAGGTAATGACCGATTCAAGATTGGCAGCGTGGCGCATAAATGGAAATTCGCCCATAATACCCATTCCACCCAGAACTTGCCTAAGTTCACGAGCTATGGTTATAGCTGTGTGCACATTGTTCCGCTTAGCCATTGATATTTGGGCTGGTGTGGCTCTATTTTCATTTTTCAAAACGCCTAATCTCCATGCGAGTAATTGTGCTTTGGTGATTTCGGTGATGGCTTCTGCTAGTTTCTTTTGCTGTAATTGGAAGCCACCAATCGGTCGACCGAATTGCTCTCTTTGTAAAGAGAACTTTAAGGCTACTTCATAGCAATTAATCGCTGCACCTAATACACCCCAAGATATACCGTATCTCGCAGAATTCAAACATGAAAGTGGACCTTTTAGACCTTTGATATTCGGGAAAACATTTTCTTTAGGGACTTTCACATTGTCAAACACAAGCTCACCTGTGGCACTAGCTCTGAGTGACCATTTATTATGTGTTTCGGGTGTGGTAAATCCTTCCATACCTCTTTCTACCACTAATCCTCGGATATCTCCTGCTTCATCTTTGGCCCAAACCACAGCTATATCTGCTAGTGGGGAATTCGTTATCCAAAATTTAGCACCATTAAGAAGCACATGGTCACCATCATCTACAAATTTCGTCTCCATACCATTGGGATTGGAGCCGTGGTTAGGTTCTGTCAATCCGAAACAACCTATCATATCACCAGAAGCTAGCTTAGGGAGGTATTTACGCTTTTGTTCTTCGCTTCCATAAGTAAATATCGGATACATGACCAAGCTAGATTGTACTGAAGCCGCCGAACGCACAGCACTATCTCCTCGCTCTAATTCTTGCATTATGATTCCATAGGCTATTTGATCCATTCCGGCCCCACCGTATTCCTCAGGAATATATGGTCCTAGAGCTCCTATAGAACCCAATTGTTTCATTAAATTAGGAATAGGAGTATGCTTATGGGCATGTTCGTCTATAAGCGGCATGATTTCTTTATCTACAAAGTCTCGGACCGTCTGACGAATCATTTTATGCTCATCTGTCAGTAAATCATCAATCTGGTAGTAATCTGTTGTTGGGTTCATGAAAAAGTTTAATTAGTTTATTCAGTGGGCAGTTTATTCTGTTTGTTCCGTGGTTAGTTTGCACAGTTTATTTAGTATATTGGTTTTTTATTTCAGTGATTTGATAAATCCACTTATAATTTTCGAAATTTCAACAGATTGAGTATAGAGTATTTCAAAATCAGTTTGAGAAATAAATTTCAATCTCAATGCAAGATATAGCATCGATTTTACTTCACTATTAGAAGCTAGTGCAATAAATAAAAATCTTTTAAAATCAGGATTAGTTCCTCTTTCGAATCCTTCGGCAATATTATTTGAGATGGAGACAGAAGCTCTTTGAATTTGTCTTTTGAAGTCATAGTCTTTAAGAGGTTCAAGTATTTCATATACATTCACGGCAAAATCTTGAGACTTTTGCCATGCGATGATTTCTTCAAATTTAGTTATTTTCAAAACATTTACTTTACTGAATCAACTGAAAAAACTGTATTCAACTGTACACTGTTTTCATAGTGATTCAGACTCTGAACAGATTGTCTATCTATTTTACGAGGGCCTTCAATAGTCCAGTCGGTATTATCTTTTTTCTCAAATCGGCAGGTATTGCATACCCAGTTTTCTACCTCCCCCCATTTGTCTTTGCGGGCTGAAACACGGATGATTTCATCTCCTTGCTTATGCACTACTGTTTTGCCGCAGCATTTATCGCAGTCTCTATGCGCATCAAATTGATTGGTAAACCAAACTCTTGATTTAAATCTAAATGTTCTATCAGTTAATGCACCTACAGGACATACATCTATTATATTTCCGATAAATTCATTGTCCAGAGATTCGCTAATCAAGGTACTAATTTCTGCTTTATCGCCGCGGAAAAGTACGCCATGTTCTCGTTTATCGCATAGCTGATGGGCAGCAAATACGCAACGATAGCAAACGATACATCGTTCCTTATTGAGTGAGATATAGTCTCCGATATCTTCTTTTTCAAATTCCTGACGCTGAAAATCATATCGACTACCAGCCTTACCATGCTCAAAGGCGAGATTTTGAAGGTCGCATTCGCCTGCTTGGTCACAGACAGGGCAATCTAAAGGGTGATTGATCAATAAAAGCTCTGTGACTCCAGATCTAGCCTCTTGTACTTTAGCACTTGATTTTACTTCTACTACCATACCGTCCATTACGGTGGTTTTGCAAGAAGGCATTAACTTAGGCATAGGACGTGGGTCTTTCTCGCTACCTGCAGCTACTCTTACTAGGCAGGTTCTACACTTACCTCCAGACTCTGTCAATGGTGTATAAAAACACATAGCTGGCGGCACGCTTTCGTTGTCTAGCATTCTAGCAGCTTGTAATATAGTAGTGCCTGGTGGAACCATAATATCTACTCCATCTATTGTCACCTTTACATTTTGAACATCACTCATGATTTCTATTCAATTTTATATTAACCCGAATTGCCTACAAATATATTGATTTTAGCTAAAATTGCGCTTATTTCCTTAGTGTAGTAATTTGATTTAGCTCATAACAAATATATCAGCTTTATTTCTATTTTAGACGGATTCTTGAATTACAATTTATTAACTAATTTAGCGTTTTTAACTAAATCATTCTTTATGCTAAAATACAGTCTTTTCGCTCTATGCTTTTTAGGTTTGTCCTGTGCTAAAAAATTGAAAATTGTAGAGAAGGAACAGGTTCTCTTTACAATAGAATCATTCCCTAAAAACGATACGACTATCATGGTCAAAGATTTTTTTATAAAGTACCGTGGGGAAGGACCATACATAATTGGAGAGATTGAATCCCCTTTTACAGAAGGACATGGTAATTTTAAATCATCTAGCTCTGTGACGATTGATATGTCAGGAGGTAAATTATCTATTTATTAGAAGTTTTTCCTATGATTTTCTTAGGGAAAAAGCTATCCGCTATTGGTGTATTTATTTGGTAATTGGTGTATAGCATAGTAATAGTACCTATTTTTTCTTCTTTAGTTTCTTTTTTAGGACCTAGTCCTTTGCCTTTAGGGGCTTTAAAATTTTCAAGATAAAAGATGACCTTATCAGGCAATCCATAAGTTAGCATGGTTTTAAAATAATTTTCCATCTTGACTGTACCCCTTCGCGTGGTTAATTCTACCTTGTAGGGGCAGTTGTTCGTTTGGCTTAGCCATAATTTTCCTAAAATAAAATCTGCTTCTCCATTTGGAATGATATTGATAACATGACATTTCATTCCATTGACAGTTTCTGTAGAATTTAGGAGCACATTATACTTGGTTTTATCTCCTAGATAACTATATATTTTCATCGGATTTTCATTCGGTATAAAGGCGATTCCATCTACTTTCACACGATACTTGTCAGGTGATTTGTAATATACTTTTCCATTTAAATTTTTGATATTGACCGTGGGAATATCAAATTTAAACCTGATATCACTTGAATAGCTAGCTAGTTTTTGAAATTGAGAATACGATTTTTTGACTATATCTGCAGCAGACTGCCCGCTAATAGACTGTGTATAGAATATTGAAATGAGAATAAGTAAACGCATCATTGTGTGATATCTTTTTTTGTAAATGAAAAGAAAGCTATCGTCAGAAAACTGAATAAATAGATCATCAAAATAGAAAGTGATTTGTACATTTCGTTGTAGTTCGGATTCAACTCAAAACTATAGGTCCATAGACTCATGTGCTTAGTAAAAAGTATTTCCTGAATAGGCGCGAATAGCTCGAAAGTCAAACTGCCGAAGATAAGAAATACTATATTAATCACCATAGTGATAACAATAGGTGCAATAGAATTTTCCATGAAGCTAGAAAACATAAATGCTAGATTGCTTATGACTGTCAAGCTAATATAAGAAAGTGCAATGCCATAGGTGAATCTAGTCAAGAGTTCTTCTTTGCTTAATATAGATATCTCATCGCCGTAGACTGCTATATCCCCATTTCCAAAAAGTAGTCGAGAAACGATTAACCCGAATATATAAATCACCAAAACTACAATGAGTAGATAAACTTGATTAGCTATGAATTTAGCGAAAAATAGCTTCCATCGGGGAATAGGTTTGACCATCAAGGCTCTAATAGTTCCCGAATTCATTTCTCCGGAAATTGAATCCCCTGATACCAATGCCACTATTATGGGAAGGTGTACATAAAGCATTTGCATGACGAAGTAGCAAACCATATTGCCATTTAAGCTGAGATTTTCTACCGTAATAGCCTCACCCATCAAAGATCGAATACTGCCACCAACCTCCTCTTTATTGGCATAGAATCCAAATTGTATTAAGGCGATAAGAATGACAATAGCGATAAGACCAATATAGGTTCTAGGCTTGGCAAAGGTTTTATATAGCTCAACGTAGATTATATTTCCCATTTCAATTCTCCGTTAATTTTAAAAATAAATCTTCTAGCTTTTTTCTTGAATAGAAGCTAAGTATTGGCTCAGCCATGAGGATAATATCCTTGTGTAATTGAGGAATAGCTTTCATAGTTGATTTAAGAATCACTAGATTTTCTGCCTGTGATTCTATATCCGCCGCATAGGGTGATTGTTTTATTTTTTCTATCAACTTAGCTGGCTCTGTCGTCTCAATATTGACCATGACTTCTGAGCCATGGAGAAGTTCGTCTGCACTACCCTGTATCACATTCACACCTCGATCAATGATGATCATACTATCTACTATACGTTCGACCTCTGATAAAATATGCGATGAGATGATGATGGTCTTCTTAAGTTCATTTTTCATTTTGAGAATCAAATTTCTCAATTCTATCATGCCACGAGGGTCTAGACCATTGGACGGTTCATCGAGTATTATGATTTCTGGATTATGAATTAGAGCGGCTGCAATGCCAAGTCTCTGCTTCATGCCTTGTGAGCAGGCCTTGAATTTCACATTTTCTTTACCCTTCAAACCTACCAAGTCTAGGCATGCATAAATTTCTTCTTTACTTGGATTCTTTCCATAGAGGATGGCACTGAGTTTGAGATTCGTTTCTAAGCTCATCGCCTTATAAAAATCTGGCTTTTCCACGATACATCCCACAGAACTCAGAAACTCGCTTCTGCATTCATTGATATTTTTTCCTTTGAATAGAATCTCTCCACTATCTGGCTTTATTAAGGTCAATAGACATCGAATCGTCGTCGATTTCCCCGCACCATTGCAGCCGAGAAATCCAAAAATTTCACCCTCATTTACACTAAGACTAACCCCATTCAATGCCTTAAATTTCTTAAAGCTTTTATGGAGGTTTTTGATTTCGATTATGGGGGGCATATGTAGTTTTGAGTTTTAAATTCTTTATTTGATAGAATTTATAAACACATAGTATTCATTATTTTCAGAAAGATATTTTAATAGTTGCAATAAAGGCTAATTACTCAAAATTAATCATTTAAAATTCAAAATTAATTAAACGCTCTATCCATCAAATCCTGCAATTCTAGCAAATGCTGTTTTTTGTTTCCTGTGGCAGGGGAAGAAGAGGTTTTGCGTGCAACAACTTTGTAAACGACTTCACCTTTCATTCGGTATTGTCGGTCGAGAAGATAAGTCCAGGCACCCATATTGGCCGGCTCTTCCTGCACCCAGACGTGCTCTGATTTTTTGTATTTTTCAAATACACCTTCCACTTGATTGATAGGAATAGGGTAGAGCTGTTCCAAACGAATAATAGCTATATCATCGCGCTTGTCTGCTTCTTTTTTAGCTAAAAGTTCATAATAAATTTTACCAGAACAGTGCAGCACGCGTTTTACTTTTTTGACATCTGCTTTTGTATCATCTATGAGTTCTTGAAATTCTCCATTCAAAATGTCTTCCACTGGACTGACACAACTTGGATGTCGCAATAATGATTTTGGAGACATAATCACAAGAGGAATTCTAAAATTCCTAGCCAATTGACGGCGAATAGCATGAAAATAGTTCGCTGGAGTAGTGATATTACAGACTTGAACGTTGAACTCTGCACATTGTTGCAGAAAGCGCTCCATACGTGCACTCGAATGCTCAGGTCCCTGGCCTTCGTAACCATGTGGTAATAGTAAAACTATACCAGAATTGATTTTCCATTTGGTTTCACTCGACATCAAAAACTGGTCAATAATGATTTGAGCTCCATTAGAAAAGTCGCCGAACTGCGCCTCCCATATCACTAAGTTATAAGGACTCGCTATGGAATACCCGAAATCAAATCCTAAAACCGCATATTCAGACAGTAAAGAATTGAAGATATGCGCCTGTGCTTGTTTGTCTGAGATAGCATTGAGTCGATTGTGTTCTTGGTTATTATTTTGGTCAAATATGCATGCATGTCTATGGGAGAAGGTTCCGCGTTTGACATCCTCTCCAGATAGTCGCACTATTTTCCCTTCTTTTAATAATGAACCATAAGCCAATAATTCACCTGCCTGCCAATCCAATTCTCGCTTTTCAAGCATTCGGGTTTTCCAATCACCCATTTGTTTTTCTATCTTTTTCAAAGGAGAAAAATTAGCTGGGATATTAGTGATTTTATCCGCTATTAATTTGAAATCCGCTTCTGAAATCGCTGTATTAGGACTTTTCTCAAAATCCAAGGCTCTCGCTTTTTGTAAATTTAGCCAAGCCTTCTCGTGTGGACGATAGACATAGTCCTTGGTCTCTTCCTTGACCTTATTTAATTTATCTTGTAAATCATCATAAAGTTCCTTGTCGAGTTTCTTAACCATATCGGCCTCAACCGATCCTTGATGGGAAAGATAATCAGCATAGACGTCCCTAGGATTCTTTTTCTTAGCTATGATGTTGTAGAGTTCTGGTTGGGTGTATTTCGGATCATCGCTTTCGTTGTGACCATGTTTTCGATAACATACCATATCGATAAACACATCTTTTTTGAATTTCATTCGGTACTCTGTAGCCACTTCACAAGCAAAAATAACATCTTCTACACTATCACCATTGACGTGAAAGACAGGACAGTTCAGCATAGATGCTATGGCTGTGCAGTAATCCGACGAACGCGCATCGTCCCAGTCAGTGGTAAATCCTATTTGATTATTGATGACGAAATGAATGGTTCCGAAATTTCGGTAACCTTTAAGTTGAGACATTTGAATGACTTCCTGACCTATTCCTTGACCAGCCACGGCAGCGTCTCCGTGAATGATTACAGGCAATACTTTCGAATAGTCCGATTGATATTCTATATCGGCCTTCGCTCTAGAAAATCCTAGAACGACTGGGTTTACAGCCTCAAGATGAGAGGGATTCGCTAATAAATTGACATATAAATCTCCTTGTGATGTAGGCCACATGGAGGAGAAACCCTTATGGTATTTTACATCGCCATCCCCTGCAGCGGATTCTATATTGGTGCCTTCAAATTCTGTAAAAATCTCTTCATAGGTTTTTTTCATTATATTGACCAAGACATTGAGGCGACCTCTATGCGCCATTCCTATGACGACTTCCTTAGTGCCTAGTTCACCTGTCTTGTCTATGATAGCCTCTAATGCTGGAATAGTGCTTTCTCCGCCCTCAATTGAAAACCGCTTCTCACCTATAAATTTCTTGCCGAGAAATTCCTCGAAAACCACAGCTCTATTTAGAGATTTTAAGGCTTTGTGTTGTTTTTCGGAATTAAATTTTTTATCTAAATATCGCTTCTCTGCTACATCTTTTAACCACTGGTATTCTTCCTCATTGCGCACAGACTGTAGCTCGAAGCCTATCTTATTTACATAAATTTTATGCAAGCGGTCTAAAATAGCTTGTAAACTCGCCTGACCTAGTCCTAGTTCACTTCCTACAGCATAAGTCTTAGTCAAATCAGCTTCAGTCAATCCAAAATGAGAAAGAGAAGTATTAAAACCTCGGTCTTTTCTTTTGCGCAGAGGATTTGTATCTGCTATTAAGTGAGCATAATGCCTGTAGTATTGAATCAGGTGAAATACTTTGAATTCATCCGATGAAAAACTGGAAGTGTTGCTTCCACCGCTAAATTCTCGTCCTACTGCAAAGTCAAATCCGTCAAAGAATTTTCTATATTCTGGATCAATGGAGGAAGGATTCGATTTATAATCATTGTAAAGTCCTTCTATCACAGAAGGATGGGCATTGGAAATAAAAGAAAAATTGCTTGTCATAATGAAGCCTATCGCTTGAAAATATTATAAAAAGCAAATCTAAAGATTATTTATTGGATTAGGAAATGAAGTGCAGGTATTTAATACTATTTATGATTTAAAAATAAATCAATCAATTTTATGTATTATTTCGTACTAATTTATATTAGTTCATTTTTTTAGCTTTTAAAAAAATTTATACGATTTAATAATAATTTGGTTAGAATAGATCTTTCAAACTTAAGCTTAACATTAAATCAATAGAACTTGGGAGCATAGTTTTTACTGGAAGTAGAAATTAAAAGACACTAAATTATCAAAAAATAAAAAGGTAATAAGGTTCTAATTTCAAATATGTAATTTCTTAATTAATCTCCCATATTTTAATCGACTGACAGGAGACGAAACTAGCAGGCGAAGTATCGGTAATAAACCACTGCTCAATAAATGTTAGAGACTGCATGAGATTTAACAGTTGCATTCTTCTAGTTTCATCGAGTTTGTCTGAGAAATCATCTAGTAGAAATATGATATTTTTGCTTGTCTTAGAAGCCATAAACTCAGCTTGCGCTATTCTCAAGGAATAGAGTAGGCTTTTTTGCTGTCCTTGGCTTGCTATTTTTTTTATATCGACCTCAGACATCTCTATTTTGAGATCATCGCGATGTATTCCTACTGTGCTGCGTTTGAGGATCTTGTCTTTTTCATGCCGCTGGCGAAGAAGGGTTAAATAATCATGGTCTATAAGCTGACTGCTATAGGTTATGGTTATATTCTCATCACTGAGTGCTATAGCTTGGTACCATTTCGTGATACATTGACCTAGCTCACGAATTGCTTTCTTCCTTTGTTCAAAAATATAACTACCTAGTGCTACTAAATTCTCATCATAGTAGCTGAGCAGAGCATGGTCAATTACTTCACTTGTTTTCAAATGTGCATTGCGCTGATCTAGAAAGTGATTGTATTCATTTAATTTTGTCAGATAGATTTTATCATAAATAGATATGGTGTAATCGAGCAGTTTTCGGCGCTCTTCGCTGCCGTCGTGCAATAGAAATATATCCGATGGGCTAGATAGTACCAGTGGTAGATGACCGAAGTATTCTGAATATTTAGTGACTTTGACTCCTTTGATTTCGATGCTTTTTTGTCTCAACGCGTATTTGATCACCATATCGTAGTTATCTGAGAATTGGCCTAAGAGTCTAAAAAATCCATGACCATGACATATATTAAATAGATCTGCACTCTGCAGATGGCTGCGAAAGACAGAGAGATAATAAATAGCGTCTAGGATATTCGTTTTTCCAATCCCATTTTTTCCTATAAATATATTGATCTTTTGACTAAAGTCAAATACTAACTGTCTGTGGTTTTTGAACTGTACTAATTCAAGTCTTTTGAGAAACACAAAAAAATTCTATCTAAAGAAGCGTAAATATTTTAGTTTTGCAATCTGATTTTTAAATCTGTATGACAAAAACGGTTGCAAAAGCAAACATAACGAAAGAAACTTATCTAGAGTGGTATGAATTGATGCTACTCATGAGACGATTTGAGGAAAAGGCAGGCCAGATGTATGGCCTTCAAAAGATTAGAGGCTTTTGCCACCTGTATATAGGGCAGGAAGCATTGGCAGCAGGTATTCATTCTGCTATGCGCAAGGATGATAATTTGATAACGGCTTATAGAGACCATGCCTTGGCTATCATGAAAGGAATTTCACCCAATGCTGCTATGGCAGAGCTTTATGGCAAAGCGACTGGAAGCACCAAAGGAAAAGGAGGTTCAATGCACTATTTTTCTAAGGAACATCGTTTTTTTGGCGGACACGGTATCGTAGGCGGTCAGATAGGACTTGGTGCGGGTATTGCTTTTGCAGATCAATATCAGGGAAACGACCGAGTGACGGTGACTATGTTTGGAGACGGTGCTGCGCGTCAAGGGATGCTTCATGAAACCTTCAATATGGCTATGACATGGAAATTGCCCGTCATTTTTATATGTGAAAATAATGGCTATGCTATGGGAACTTCGGTCGCTAGAACTTCCAACGTTCAGGATATGTCAAAGTTAGGAGCAGCATATGAAATGCCGTCATACAATGTAGATGGAATGAAGCCAGAAGCCGTTCATAATGCTTTACTAGAAGCTGCTGAGCGCGCTAGAAAAGGAGCTGGTCCTACGTATCTAAATATCATGACCTATAGATACAAAGGTCACTCAATGAGTGATCCTCAGAAATATAGAACCAAAGAGGAGGTGGCAAAATATCAAGATATTGACCCATTGACCACTACTTTGAATGCTATATTGAAAAATAAGTATGCCGATCAAAAATGGGCAGACGAAATAGAGGATAAGGTGAATAAAATTGTACAAGAAAGTGTTGATTTTTCCGAAAATAGTCCTTGGCCAGACGATGATGAACTATATAAAGACATCTATGTGCAAGAGGATTATCCATTTATGTAGGACTAGCCCCTCATCTATAGACCCTGAATAAACTGACTACCGAACAAACTAATTACTGAATAAACTGTCATCTGAACAAACTAAAATTAAATATGGACAACATCAATTTAAACGACTGGACAAATAAACTGAAACAAAATCAAAAGCCTATCGCGATAGGATTGAGTCTAATAGCGGTTATTATTTTAGGAGGCTATTATGTTACGCAAATTTTCTTGCCTGAACGGGAAGCAGAAGCACAAGACAATTTGTTTATGGCTCAGATTAATTTTGAGAAGAAAAATTATGACCTTGCTCTCAATGGGGATGTCAAATCTAAAGGATTTAATTATGTAAAAGATAATTATAGTTTTACTAAAGCTGCAGATCTTGCCGGTCTCTACGCCGGTCTGTGCAACTTGAATCTTGGAAAGTTTGATAAAGCAATAGAAGATCTCAAAGGCTATTCTACCAATGTAGAAGAAATACAGGCTGTGGCTCATAGTGCATTAGGAGATGCTTATTCAGAAAAAAATAATATGTCAGAGGCTGCTGCGTGCTATGAAAAGGCTGCTAAATCCACAAAAAATACTGCACTAGCGCCTCGATTAATTTTAAAGGCTGGTAAGGCATTCGAAGTTAATAAAAATAACGAGAAAGCTTTGGAGATGTATAAATATCTAGAGCAAGAATTTCCAGGAGCAGAGGAGACACAATTTACACAATTGCTGATCGCCAAGCTCGAGTCCATTTAATTTCATTTTTATACTATAAGAGTGAAGTCTAGCTTTGATATTCATACTGAGTTAGCAGATTATGATTTCTCTGAAATTTCTATAGCTATAGTGCAGAGCAAATATCACAATGATATTACCGATGCTTTATATCAAGGTGCTCTAGATGTTCTAAAATTTTATAAAGTCGGCGAAATCTTTCATAGGACTGCGGCTGGAGCTTTTGAACTCATATACGCCGCTACTGATTTAGTCTATGATGACGAGCTTATGCTGGATGGTATCATTACGCTTGGTTGTGTCATAAAAGGAGATACCGATCATGACCAATATATCAATCAAGCGGTGACAGAAGCCATTGCTAAGCTTACCTTAGAATCTTTTTCCCCTATCAGTTTAGGTTTATTGACTGTCAATACCAAAGAGCAGGCACAAGAACGTGCGGGCGGGGTGCATGGAAATAAAGGAAAAGAATCAGCACTGGCTTTACTGCATTGCATTGCAGCTGAAACAAACTTAGTTCTCTAATTTTTAAATAAAAACAGGTGAATGTTTACGAAAGCGCTTTAGAATGTGCTCATGTCATAAAGGCAAAGTTTTCTGGTACTATAGATTTTGCAGTCGTTTTGGGCTCAGGCTTGTCTAATTTTGAGCGTGAAATAGAGATTATTTGTAGTTTTGATTATGCGGATTTACCTCATTTCCCTCTTTCGACTGTGCTAGGGCACAAAGGAAAATTAATTATAGGTAAGGTCAAAGGTAAAATCGTGATTTGTCAGAGTGGTCGTTTTCATTACTACGAAGGTTATTCTGTAGATCAGGTTACATTTCCAATTCGTGTATTCAAGCTTTTAGGTATAGAAAAACTAATAGTAACCAATGCCGCTGGAGGTTTGAATCCAAATCAAGAGGTAGGAGATATAGTAATTTTGAAGGATCATGTTAATATGCAACCAGAGCATCCATTGAGAGGAAGAAATGACGACCGATTTGGACCGAGATTTCCTGATATGATGCATGCTTATTCCCCAGATTTTTATAATAAAGCTTTAGACTATGCTAAATCGAAAAACTATCGATGTGAGCTAGGGGTATATGTGGGAGTGCAAGGTCCTACGTTTGAAACTCCTGCGGAATATCAAGCATTCCACCGCATGGGTGGTGATGCTGTAGGTATGAGTACCGTGCCAGAGGTCATAGTAGCCAATCATATGTCTATGAAAGTTTTTGGAATATCGATTATAGCAGATTGCGGTTATCCACTTGAAAAGTTAAAGGTCATTAGTCATCAGGAAGTGTTGTCGAAATCTGCTGAAGCGGAGCCTAAGGTGACGGATATTGTTACTTTCGTTATTGAAAATTTCTAAAAGAATATTTTGATAATTGAACGCTTATTTAGAGAAAAACATTCATTTCGATTTATCGGACTAGTTTTTTGCATATTCGGCTATACTTCTGGATTTTTTGCCCAAAACTTTGTCAAAAAGGATACCTCTGAATTGATTCCTTTTATATCCAAATTCTACTACTATCCTGCAATGGATACCTTTTCCAAACAACCCGATCGTTTATTTTATAATCATAGAATAAACCCTTTTGGTCAAAATCAGAATTTTTCTGGTTTGACTGGAACGCTAGGTTCTACTCTTGTGCCAGTCTTGGTCGAGAATACGTTCTATCAGAATATCAAGTTAGGTAGATCTGTCAATGACCCCTATTTCTATAAGGATCAGTCAATTCCCTATTTCGCTTTAAATAAGCCATTGAGTGAATTAGATTTTACTTTTTTCGGCAATGGCAACGAAGAATTTAGGGGATTTCTCTCGCAGAATGTTAGTAAAAAACTGAATCTAGGAATTGGTATCAGACGAACGAATAATAAAGGTTATTTTTTACAACAAGAAAATACGCATAGCAATTTGTATGTTCATTTAGTACATGATGCTGAGCGAATTCGGACGAATCTAGAGTTTGTATTTAATGAAATGAATTTGAAGGAAAGTGGTGGATATAAACCCGATATATTTCAAAGTGGTTTAGCTCCAGGACAATGGTTGGCAGCTAATCCTAGCTTGGCAGTAGCTAAAAATCAATTAAAAAATTATCAGTTAAATTTCAGATATCGATATCTAATCTTAGGTGCTAAGCCAAGTGCGGATAGTCTACTTTTCCTGCCAAAGAAATCAAGCTTATATATCGACCATCAGTTTCAGCGATTTTCAGATAGACAGTTTTATTCCGATACGTTCAATGCGGTATCAAGACAAGAATATGGTATATTGGCTCGTGGCACGGGCAATCAATTTAATAGTTTATATCTACAATCAGGCTTGCTTACGAATTTTCGTATCACTTATGCATTGCAGGGATTAAGTGTCAGTGGCTACAACATATTCTCTGATAATTGTATTGAGGTTGGTCAGCAGTTTGGTCAGTATCTGCGCTCTTATGAATACTTAAATCTAGGATTAGGTGCTGATGTATCCTATCAATGGAAAAAGGATATAAAAATAATAGGTAAAGGATACAAGTCCTTCATAGGTTATACTGAAAACGATTTTCACTTAAGAGGTGAATTACAGGGAAAGTATAAATCGTCAAATTGGCAAGCATGGGCTGATTATAGTCATCAGAAGCCATCCTTAATTTCCAGCATAGTTTACGGTACTTCTGTCGATACATTCTATGCATTAAATACACAAAAAACACTTGAAACTGGTTTATCATTTAATCTAGATAAATATAAATTCTCTGGAAAGGTTCAGTATTTTATGACGGAAGATTTTCTTGCGTATGATAGTCTGCAGCAACCTATGCAGCTAGGGAACAACTATTTTCAAATCTATCTGAAAAAGGAATGGGGTTTTAAATCTTTCTATTTTCCTACGGAGGTGTTTTTTCAGAATTCTTTGTTTCAGCGCGGTATGCTCCGACAGATGTTAGCATTTAAAAATAAACTTTTCAACGAGAAAAATAATGTTCTCTTGGGTGCCGAGTTGAGTTTAAATTTAGGTTATCTCGGAGCTAGGTATAGCAGTTTTTTTATGCAACCTATTTTTAGCGCTGTTATGCCGCAGGCGGAGATATATCCTAAGGTGGATTTATTTGCAACCTTTAAGATTTCAAAAGTTCATTTATCGCTGGTCTTCGAAAATTTTTTGAGTACCTATCTAAAGACTGGGGTGAGTTATCTTAATTATCATCCGATAGCACCGAGCGCCTTTTACCTCAGAATGAATTGGCGGTTTTTAGACTAGATAGCAATGGAAATAAAATATCAATCCTATTTATTTAGCTATATTTGTAACTTAATAAAAAAAACAGAAAGTAACTAGTCAGATGATAAAGATTACATTTCCAGATGGAAATATCCGAGAGTACGAAGCTGGCGTATCTCCTATGCAGATAGCAGAGAGCATTAGTATGGGATTGGCTAAGAAAGTTTTGGTAGCTGAAGTAAATGGAAAGGTATGGGATTTGACAAGAACGCTGACGACAGATAGTGCTTTGAAATTATATACCTGGGACGATAAGGAAGGAAAAGAAACCTATTGGCATAGTTCAGCCCACTTGATGGCTGAAGCTCTTGAGGCTTTATATCCAAATGTAAAATTAGGTATAGGACCTCCAATAGATTATGGATTCTACTATGATATAGATCTAGGAGAGGGTAGAACGATAGTTCCTGAAGACCTCAAAGCTATTGAGAAGAAGATGGCAGAACTGGCAGCAAAGAATAATGAATTCGTGCGCTCCGAAGTTTCTAAGAATGACGCCATTGCCTATTTTAAAGAAAAGTCTGACCCCTATAAGTTAGAACTCCTTGAAGGCCTCAATGATGGAGAAATCTCATTGTATAAGCAAGGTGATTTTACAGATTTATGTCGTGGACCACATATTCCTCATACAGGCTATATTAAAAGCATAAAGCTTCTCAATATAGCGGGCGCATATTGGCGTGGAAATGAAAAAAATCCTATGATGACTCGTCTCTATGGGATTACGTTTCCTAAACAAGCAGAGCTAGATGCCTATCTAACCATGATTGAAGAAGCTAAAAAGCGAGATCATCGGAAGATTGGGAAAGAGTTGAGCATATTTGCCTTCGATGATATGGTAGGGCCTGGTTTACCATTGTGGTTGCCTAATGGCGGTATCATGATAGAAGAATTAGAGCGACTGGCCAAGGAAGATGAAGAAGTTCATGGTTATCATAGAGTAGTGACACCGCATATAGCCAAAGAAGAATTGTATCTGACGAGTGGTCACTTGCCTTACTATGCTGAGGGTATGTTTCCCCCGATGGAAATGGATGGCACGAAGTATTTTTTAAGAGCGATGAATTGTCCGCATCATCACAAAGTATTCGATGCAGAGCAAAAATCATATAAAGATTTACCCTATAGACTAGCTGAGTACGGCACTTGCTATCGATACGAAGACAGTGGTGCCTTATTTGGTATCATGCGTTCCAGGGTATTGCACATGAATGATGCCCATATCTACTGCACCAAAGATCAGTTTTTTGAAGAGTTTTCAAAGGTTAATTTACTATATCAAAAAAACTTCGAATTATTCGGCGTCACGGACTATAAAATGCGCTTATCTCTGCATGAGCCAAGTAAATTAGGTCAGAAATATGTCAATAATCCAGAATTATGGCTAGAGACCGAGGATATGGTCCGAAAAGTGCTTTTAGAGCTTGGTGTCCCATTTGAAGAGGTTGCAGATGAGGCTGCTTTCTATGGACCGAAAATCGATGTAGAAATGAAATCAGCCATAGGTCGCTGGTTCACTATGGCTACTAATCAGGTAGATTTTAGTTCGGCTGAGAAGTTTAAATTAGCGTTTAAAAACTCAAACAACGAAGAGGAAAGGCCACTAATTATACATAGAGCGCCACTAGGCACGCACGAGCGTTATATAGGTTTTCTTATCGAGCATTTTGCTGGGAATTTCCCTACATGGCTGGCTCCACAGCAGGTAGCAGTTTTACCTATTTCCGATAAATTTATGGACTATGCTAATGCAGTCAATAAACAACTGAAGGAAGCAGGTATTCGTACGAAAGCAGATGATAGAAATGAAAAAATAGGTAAAAAAATTCGAGATGCTGAGATGCTGAAAGTACCTTATATGCTAGTCATAGGTGAGAAGGAAGCAACTGAAAATAAAGTCTCTGTTCGTATTCACGGTCAAGGAGATAAAGGTATGTTGCCTTTTGAGGATGTCAAGTTAAAGCTTGTAGAAGAGATTAAAACACGTTCGTTAGAACATATTTTATAACATTAAAAATAAACAATTTGCAAAAAAAGCCATTCATTAGGAGTCCTAGATTTATCAAAAAAGAAGATGAGCATAGGATCAATGCTAGAATCACCAATGAAAAAGTAAGACTAGTAGGGGAAAATGTAGAGCCGGGTATTTATGACACTGCGAAGGCTATGGCCATGGCAGAGGAGCAAGAACTGGATCTTGTAGAAATATCTCCCAATGTAGATCCACCTGTCTGTAAAATCGTAGATTATAAGAAATTTCTCTACGAACGAAAAAAGAAGGAAAAAGAAATAAAAGCGAATACTGTCAAAGTTTCGATAAAAGAAATTCGGTTTACTTCGAATACAGATGAGCATGATGTCGATTTTAAATCTAAACATGCTGCAAAATTTCTACAGGAAGGAAATAAGGTAAAGTGTTTCGTGATGTTTAGAGGACGAGATATTGTTTTTCAGGATAGAGCTAAGGATTTATTGAACGGTTTCGCTGAAAAACTAGAGGATTGTTCTACCGTAGAGTCTGAACCTAAAACTGAAGGTAGAAGAATGTTTATGACTTTGGCTCCAAGAGCCAAGAAAAAATAGCCTGCCAAGTTGAGCGTATCGGAGCCTATTTTTAAACTTAGTTTTCAAGTTTTCCATACTGAATTGTTTTTTTTTATTATATTTGCACTCCAATTTTAAAGAATTATAATATTATATTATGCCTAAAATGAAGACCAACTCCAGTGCTAAGAAGAGATTTAAGGTAACTGGTACAGGTAAAATCAAGAGAAATAAAGCCTTCAAAAACCACATTTTGACCAAAAAAACAAAGGTACAGAAGAAGAGATTGACTAAAAAAGGTCTTGTTCATAAGAGTGATATGAAAAGAGTTAAGCTTTTATTAGCTCTTTAATCATTAAAATCTATCGTATAGTTCAGTGCGTTTTAGTTGCCTGCCTATATTTATTATTAATAATTTCAACCAAAAAAACTAAAAATCTATGCCACGTTCAGTAAATAGTGTAGCTTCTAGAGAAAGAAAAAAGAATGTATTAAAACACGCCAAAGGTTTTTTTGGTAGAAGAAAAAACGTATGGACTGTAGCGAAGAACGCAGTCGAGAAAGCATGGCAGTATGCATACACTGGCCGTAAGTTAAAGAAAAGAGATATGAGAACTCTTTGGATAGCGCGTATCAACGCTGCTGTTAGAGAGCATGATTTATCTTACTCGAAATTTATTAATCTTTGCTCTATAAAAGGTATTGAGATGAATAGAAAAGCTATGGCAGATTTAGCTTTAAATAATCCAGATGCATTCAAAGCCCTAGTTGAAAAGGCTAAAGGGTAAAAGTGCTATATAACCTTATTTAATAGAAATCCACTCATTGAGTGGATTTTTTTATAACTTAACCTCGAATTACCAACAATTAATTTTTTTAAATTAATCCTAGGAATAAATAGTTAACTTTGTAGCTTGATGTTTAAAGTCCGATATTTTATTTTCTCACTTATAATAAGTACTGCTTTTTCATGTAAAGATGCACAGTATGTTATTCGACAGACTGATAAGAACGTAAAATATAAATATGCTATGGATTGGTATATGAGCAAAAAATACATGGAAGCCATTCCTGTAATAGAGAATGTAATGCCTAGTTTTAAAGGAACTGACACGGCGGCTAATCTTTATTTTATGCTAGCAGATTGTTATTATCTAAATAAGGAGTATACAGTAGCAGCTTATCATTTTAAAACCTTTCGAGATATATATCCGAGAAGCTACAAATCGGAAGTCGCAGCATTTAAAATAGGCGAGTGCTATAAGAATGAAATACCAAGGCTAGAGCTCGAGCAAACAGATAACGAAAAAGCGATAAATTATTATCGAGCTTTCATAGCTGAATACCCTAAGAGTCCTATGGTAGAGCAGGCTAATGCTGAAATAGAAAAGCTCAATGTTAATCTAGAACAAAAGGCACTATTAGCTGCGGATTTATACTATAAAACTGGAAACTATAGAGCGGCTGCAGTAACCTATAAGAATGTATTGAATCAGTATCCAAAAATTAAATCCTATGAAAACCTTTTTTATAAAATAGGAATAGCTCATTTTAAGTTTGCTGAAAAGAGTATTCTGTCTAAGCAGGCTGAGCGATATGAAGTAGCTCTCAATGAGTGCCAAAATTTTGTCAATAGATTCCCAAATAGTAAATATTCACCAGAACTGATATTGATTCAAGATAAATGCAGAGTGAATATTTTACTATCTTCTCTTCGCAATGCAAGTTCTAATTTTTATCTTGAAGAAAGGCCTCTTTATTTTAGCCAATCATTGGAGTTATATGAAGAATACCTGCCAGAAATAAAAGAAGTCCCAAGGGAATTAAATAGTTATAAAGACAAATGTTACTTAGGCGTCATTCAATCCTACTATTATCTATTAGATGGTATAAAAGATAAAGATCTCTTAACCGAGCGTCAGAATCAATTCCAAGACAATTATTATAAACTGATTAATAAATTTACGAATAACGGCCCAGAGCTGCGTCAAGCGGAAGAATTATTTAAAAAAGTAAATCAAATAACTAAATCATAAATTATGAGTAAAATAGCTGATTATCAACAATCTACCACAACAGGTGTCATAGGAACCCAGAACTTAGATGAAATCTTTAGTAATACTGGAAACCTTTATCAATCAATTGTAATTATCGCTAAGAGAGCGAATCAGATAGCCAACGAATTGAAGACGGAGCTTCATTTTAAGTTGGAAGACATGCGAAAAATCACCGACGAGATAGATGAAATAACAGAAAGTCGTGAGCAAATAGAGCTATCTAAGAAATACGAAAAATTAGCGCATCCTACTTTGATAGCTACAAGTGAGTTTCTAGATGGCAATCTAGAATATAAGCAACTAGATTGATAGTCCCAAAGAATGACTTCCTTAGAAGGTAAAAAAGTATTACTTGGAATTACAGGCAGTATAGCGGCCTATAAGTCTTGTTTTCTAATACGTGAATTAATCAGGGCTAAGGCAGAGGTGAAGTGCGTAGCAACAAGGTCCGCCCTTGATTTTGTAGGTGGTATAACATTTTCTACTCTTTCTAAAAATGAACTTGTTTCAGATCTGAATTCTGAAAATAATTGGAATAATCATGTAGAGCTAGGTTTATGGGCAGATGCAATGATTATAGCCCCAGCTTCTGCTAATAGTATAGCTAAGGCAGCTAATGGTATTTGCGATTCTGCTCTTATGGCCGTTTATTTATCGGCTAAATGCCCTGTTTTTTGGGCTCCTTCTATGGATTTAGATATGTGGAATCACCCTGCTACACAGAGTAATATTGACAAACTAATTTCTTATGAAAATAAAATTGTACCTGTAGGAGAGGGTGAATTGGCCAGTGGGCTAATAGGTAAAGGTAGAATGGCTGAAGTCATTGATATTATAGAATTCTTACGTTGTAATATTTTATAGAATTCTCTATTTTTAAAGGATTAATTGTAAACGATTAAACCTAATGGGACTTATTTAGCTCTTAATTGATGATAGGCCATTTTTAATAATTTTAGCTAACCATATTCTAAACTTCTTATTCTCCCTTTGAGAGAAATTGGGGCTTTTTAAATATAAAACTACCTTAACTTAGATTTCCTTCCTTATTCTATCGGCAAGTTTTTGGCCTGTAAATCCTTCGAATTCTAAAACTTCGGATAGTAGGCCAGGCTTGAACCATCGCTCGCCCATAGAAATACTTTGCAGGGGAGATATCTTTTGATTTCTAGCTAAGATTTCACATACTTTGGAATATAAGCCACCAGTGCTAAAGTGATCTTCAATCATCACTAGTTTACTAGTGGTTTCGGTTAATTGTAATATACATTCCTCATCGATAGGCTTTAAGGAGCGCATATTGATAAGTCCTATAGAAAGTCCATCTTTCTCTAAAATTTCCTTGGCTACAAGAGCTTCTTCTAATAGAAAACCATAAACCAATAGTGTTAAATCTTTACCTTGGGCTAAAATTTCCGCTTTACCTATTTCGAATGGTTGTTTGTGCTCTATTTTCGCGGGTCTAGGATTGACTCTTAAATAAGTAGGATGTGAGGAATCCCAGATGGTCTCCAGCATTAAGCACATATCGTCATTATCAGAAGGGCAAAATACCTGCATGCCCGGTATCAAACTCATAAGTCCTACATCTTCTAGAGACTGGTGAGTAGGACCATTTCCATCTGATAAAAATCCAGGAATCCAGCCACTAAGCTTTATTGGCAAATTTGGTATTCCAATATCATTGCGAATAAACTCATACGCTCTGAATAACAAAAAGTTTGTAAGCGCATGACAGATAGGTTTTCTGCCGCGAAGTGCCATACCAGCAGCCATAGCTATCATATTCTGTTCGGTGATTCCAACATCTATAAACCTATCTCCAAGCAAGGGAGGAAGATCTCGGACCACAGCTCTATTTTCTGCAGTAAAAACTACTACATTTTCATCTTTTAATGCGTAGTATTTTATTATTTCTGGATAATTCATGATTATCTATTTTTAGATCAGATACTAATTTACAGTTAGTTTTCTCTTGATTTCGATTTCTTCATACGCTTCTATAATATCACCTACTTGAATATCATTGAAATTGTCAATGTTAAGGCCACAATCTTGTCCATGGATGACTTCTTTGACATCATCTTTAAATCTCTTAAGAGAGGCTAACTTACCTGAATGCACAACGATGCCTTCTCGTATGATTCTCACTTTGGACGTTTTCGTTACCTTACCATCTGTCACATAGCATCCCGCTATGGTACCAATCTTAGTGATTTTAAAGATTTCTTTTATCTCTATGTTACCTGTTACTTTTTCCTCTACTGTTGGCTCAAGCATACCTTCCATGGCAGCTTTGATTTCATCTATAGCCTGATAAATAACGGAGTAATGTCGAATATCAATACTTTCTCTTTCTGCTATAGCTTTGGCTTGAGCAGAAGGCCTTACTTGGAATCCAATTATAATAGCATCCGAAGCCGAAGCTAATAATACATCTGATTCTGTGATGGCTCCTACCGCTTTGTGCAGAATATTCACCTGTACTTCTGGAGTAGATAGTTTGGTCAATGAATCTGAAAGTGCTTGAACTGAACCATCCACGTCACCTTTGATGATGATGTTGAGTTCTTTAAATGTACCTAGAGCTAATCGTCGACCAATTTCATCTAGTGTGATATGCTTTTTAGTTCGTATTCCTTGCTCTCTTTCTAATTGAGATCGTTTATAGGCTATATTTTTCGCTTCTTGTTCGTCTGCAAATTCTCTAAATGTCTCTCCAGCAGAAGGAGCACCATTTAGTCCTAGAATTTGAACGGGCTCGCCAGGATAGACTTTAGTCACTTTAGTTCCTGTATGATCATACATGGCCTTTATTTTCCCATAGTTAGAACCTACTACTAAGAAATCTCCTATATTTAGAGTACCTGATAAAACTAGTACTGTGGCTACATAACCTCTACCTTTATCAAGAGAAGCTTCAATAACTGTTCCTGTAGATAATTTTTTAGCATTAGCTTTGAGCTCGAGCATGTCCGCTTCGAGAAGTATTTTCTCTAAAAGTTCTTCTATACCCAATCCTGATTTTGCAGATATTTCTTGATCCTGAAATTTACCTCCCCAGCTTTCTACAAGGATATTCATCTCAGATAATTGAGTCCGAACACCTTCAGGGTTAGCCCCCGGTTTATCTATTTTATTGATAGCAAATATCATAGGCACATTAGCCGACTGTGCATGACTAATAGCTTCCCGAGTCTGCGGCATTACCTTATCATCTGCTGCTACAACTATGATCGCCACGTCGGTTAATTTAGCTCCTCTGGCACGCATCGCCGTAAATGCCTCGTGACCTGGAGTATCTATAAAGGTGATCTTCCTATCGTGTTTAGGTACTTTTACATCGTATGCACCTATGTGCTGTGTGATTCCGCCAGCTTCCTTGTTAGCTACATTTGCATTTCGAATATAATCTAGTAGCGAGGTTTTACCATGATCTACGTGTCCCATAATAGTAATGATTGGAGCTCTAGATGTTAGGTCTTCAGGATTATCCTCTTCTTCTTCTATTTCTGTGCTATCTTCTACAGAAATGAATTCTACTTCATAATCATATTCTGAGGCTAAGAGCTCAATTATTTCAGCGTCTAATCTTTGATTAATCGAAACGACTAATCCCATACCAAAACAGAAAGTTATAAGCTCTGTTGGCTGCTTATTCATTAGTGATGCTAACTCGCTGACAGTTATAAATTCTGTAATTCTTAACTTACCATCATTTTCAAAATCAGCTAGTTGTTGGGCTTTTTCAGCATGGTCATCTCTTTTCTTCTTGCGGAGTTTCTGACGCAGATTTTTGGGAACCTGTACCTGAGCTTGTTTTTCAGGTCTTTTTGGTCCATCTGTGACTGTTTCTTTTTCGAATTTATCTTTCTTCTTTTTCTTATCAAAGAAGAATTTTGCTTTATCAGGTTCACTGCCTATGACTACCCGTTGCTTCTCAGGACTTGTTTCATTAATTCTTGACCGTTTCTTTTTAGCATCTATATCATCCTCCGTTTTTACTTTTTCAACTATGGGTCTCTTAGGCGGCTCTTCTTTCTTTTCTTTTTTAGGTTTATCCTTTTTTTCTGCGGCGAGACTTTGTAGATCTACTTTTCCTAGTTGTTTTAGCCCTTCTATTTTCTGGAATCTGGTTTCTATATGCTCTACAGATTCGTCCTCTTCTTCAAGACTGGGATCCTCTTTAGGGGCAGCCGCAGCATTATTTATATTTGATAATTCTTCTGACTTGTTTTCCGAAATCTTAGGTTTCCTTGGCCTTTTTTCTACAGTATTCTCTTCTACTTCCTTTTCCTCTTCAGTAGGGATTATCTTTTCTGTCTTTGTAAGCGTTTTCTTAGGTTTTTTATTACCTAGATTACCTATATCTATCTTATCTAGAATCTTTAGCTTAATTGTTGGTTTTTCAATCTCCACTTTATCCATTGTTTCCTCAGAAATGATCGGAGTATTAGGGTCCAATTTATCATTAGTTTCATTTTCTGGAGCTAAGATTTCTTTTTCTTCTATATTCTCTATCTTTAGCGTTGCAGAGATTAATTTTTCCTCCCTTGGCTTATTATGCTGTGAGAGAAACTGAGCTGATTCTTCTTTCAGATCATGTTCTGAGCTATACTTTTCATTTAGCACCACAAACATGTCGTCCTCTATCTTTGCGTTAGGATTATCTGCTATAGAAAATCCCTTTTCAGTAAGATATTGAACAATCTCTTCCCTAGCTACATTGAAGTAGGAGGCTGCTTTTGCTAATCTTGTCGGTTTTATTAAGGACATTTATTTTTTTATTCTTGAATAATTTTTTTTCTTCTTGTGGTATCTCAAAGAAGAGTGTTTTTATGATTTATCAAATTCTGATTTAAGAATATGCATTACGTCTCTTACCGTTTCTTCTTCTAAATCGGCTCTTTTGGCTAATTCATCTACGGTAAGACTTAATACACTCTTCGCTGTGTCGCAGCCTACTTTTTTTATTTCATCTATAATCCAGCCCTCTATTTCGTCTTTGAATTCATCGAGGTCTATATCTTCCTCATCTGTATCGATATCTCTATAAACGTCTATTTTATAATCTATCAGTCTACTAGCTAGCTTGATGTTTACTCCATTTTTACCTATAGCTAGAGATACCTGATCGGGTTCTAACCATACCTTTACCCGTCTATTTTTTTCATCTATTTCTACAGAGTTTATAGCTGCAGGTGCTAGAGATCGCTGAATAAAGAGTGGAAAATTAGTTGTATAATTTATTATATCTATATTTTCATTTTGCAGCTCACGCACTATTCCATGAATTCTAGATCCTTTGACTCCTACGCAGGCGCCTACAGGGTCTATTCTATCATCATAGCTTTCTACAGCTATCTTAGCTTTTTCACCAGGCTCGCGAACGACTTTTTTAATCGCTATGATGCCTTCCATAATCTCAGAAACTTCTAATTCAAGCATAGCTTCTAGAAATTTAGGGTCCGTTCTAGACAATCTAACCTTTGGTAAATTGTTTCGAAGTTCTACATCTTTAATCACAGCACGAACGGTGTCTCCTTTCTTGAAGAAATCACTCTTGATTTGTTCTGATTTAGGTAAGACCAATTCATTTCCTTCGTCATCCATTATTAAGATTTCGTTTTTCCAAACCTGGTATACCTCGCCATGAACGATTTCGCCTACCCTTTCTTTGTACTTTTTGTACACCTCATCTTTCTCTAACTCAGTGACTCTGGAGTTAAGTGTTTGCTTAGCAGCCATAATGGACCGTCTAGTAAATTGCTTTATTTCTATCTGCTCATAGGTCTCTTCACCTAGCTCAAAACTCTCGTCTATTAACTTGGCTTCAGTGATTCCAACTTCTTTGACTTTGTCTGCCACAGCATCATCTTCTACGATTGTTCGTATTTGATAAATTTCTATTTGACCTTTGTCAGTGTTGACTACTACGTCAAAATTGTCTGTATTACCATATTTTTTCTTCAGTGAGGTCTTGAATGTATCTTCAAGAAGTCTCATCATTTTGACTTTGTCTATGTTTTTTTGTTCTTTAAATTCCGAGAACGAATCGATTAAGTCTATAGTGTTCATTGTTATTTCTTTTTAAAATTTGTGGGTACTGGTATGAGTGCTTTTTTAATTTCTGTGTAATTTAATATATGTTCTATTTTTTTTTCTTCTTCTTTCGTTTTTTTATTCTTAGCTATCAACTGAACTATGGTTACATTGGTATCATTCACATCCTTTACTTCTCCTTCAATCGATATTCCTTCATTCGTCAATATTTCCAGTTTTTTTCCCATTCTTTTCTTGTATTGAAAAGGATGTAATAGTGGATTTGACATTCCTGGAGAGGATACATTGAATGAAAATTTAGTTAAAACATCATCCGATTCTTCCTCCAGTTTATTTTGAATATATCTGCTCAGCCTGCCACATTGCTCTATTGTTATATTCTCCATCCCATCAGCATAAACCTCTATGGCACCTGCCGCTTGTTCTACTTTTACTAGAAATAAATTATGTTCTTTACAGAACTCTTCTCCCCATTTTTTTATCTTTTCCAAATACATTCTCTATTCTTAGTTTAAAAAAATAGGGAAGCAAACCTGCTTCCCTATCAATTCTTTCCGTCTATTTCTAAATACAAATATAATGCTTATTTTTTGAATGTCAATAGATTTTTTAAAATTAGGTGCTAAGTTTAGTTAATATATAGATCATACAATTGTTTTGTCATTTTTAAATGAAACTATTTTCCACATACTTTATGGACTGCTTTATTGAAATTTTATACATTTTATAACTAAAATCATCTAATTTGATTGCAACAAAAAAGAATCAATTTTTTTTCTGTTAGTGCTTATCTTTAACACTATTAAAAAGATTCTTGAATTCCGCTGTGCTTCATTAGGAATGACGCAAATGGTCAGAGATTTCGTCATTCCTGCGAACGTAGGAATCTTTACATAGTTTTGTGGTAAGTAGGCCTACTAGCATAATTTTTTTATCATTTAATTCTTATTTAAATAAATTTGTAAAGTGAAATACATTTTTTTCTTCATAATTAGCTACAATCTGCTTTCTTGTAAAATCTCCGAGCCTACATTCAAGAATATAGGACAATGGCAGATTTCTAAAATCAACGCTACTGAAGTCACTGTTTCGACTACAGCTTATTTCTATAACCCCAATACTGTTGACGGTATAAAATTAACCGGAATCAATCTAGCCGTGCAGACGGATGGGAAAAATTTAGGTAAATTAGAGATAAATGAGTCCATCATGACCATTCCAAGGCTTTCAGACTTTCAAATACCGATAAGTTTCGTTATCAATTTCTCAGATTTGATCGGCAATTTATCATCTATAATCAGTATTGTATCAGGTAAAACTGTAGATTTAAGATGTGTAGGAGCTGTAAAAGTAGGTTATGCTATATTTGGCAAATCTATTAAGATAGACCAAACGATTCCAGTTAATATTAAAGACATTAAAAAAATATATGAAAATTAAGTTGTTATTACTTGCATGCATTGTTACATTTCATTCACATGCCCAGTTTTCATGTGGTACTAAGGACAAGGATTATGATAAATGGATTGCAGATATAGGTCGCCCAGAACTCAATCCTGATTATTTAGGTCCACGTTCTATTACTTATATTCCTATTCATTACCACATTGTTTCTAGAGGCAATGGTTTTGGTGGTTATCCACTAAATTACCTTTATTTTATTCATTGTGATATGAATTTCCATTTTGAGAAATCAAAAATCAACATCAGATTTTATATTGACACTGTTAGTTACATAAAATCTGACAACTATTTTGATATCCAAAAGCCTGAGGATATAACGCTTATGGGTCTTTATAATACATTAAATCACTGCAATATATATTTAGTTAACGATCCTAGTGGCGCCTGTGGCTATGTGACAGATTTCCCAACAATGAACGATCCATCCCAGCGGAGTGGAATTTTTATTCAGGCCTCTGCTGAAAAATTCGATTGTTCAAATCCAGGAAATAAGACATTGCCGCACGAAATGGGTCATTGGTTAGACCTTCGTCATACTTTTTTTAAGTGGGAAGGGAATACCTATCCTCCTAATTTAGCTCAGCATCCTAAAACGGAATGGGAAAATGTGGATAGAACTGGATCATTAGCTAATTGCTTAACAAAAGGAGACGGATTCTGTGATACAGACCCAGATTATCTTCCACAGCGTTGGAAATGCCCCTATTCAGGCGCCCCATTTTCAGACCCTAATGGCAAAACCATACAAATGAATGTCATAGGTAGAAATTTTATGTCTTATTCGGATGATGAATGCTCGGATACCTTTTCTCCTCTGCAAGCTAAACGAATGGAAGCAGCTATGGCTAATTATACGGATAGAAAAGATCTTCTACTATTGAAGGTGCCTGTTTTTCCTGAAATTGGCACATTCTCATATTTTTATCCAAAGCAGCAAACCAATGTGAATGCACGTTTTGCTCGAAAAAATTTCCAGTTGAAATTTAATAGCTTGCCCGGCACTACGAAATACTTAGTAACTTTAGGTAAAAGTACTACGACAACTATTAACAATAGTTACGACTTTTTACCTACAGATCTTCTGATAGATACCTTGATTTCGGATACTTTTCTCACCGTACCTACCTCCAAATTAGGACCTGCACTGAATAATACTTATTTCTATTGGAAAGTGCGTGCTTTCAATAAAATGTCTGCCTGTGGTGATAATGTGATCACCAAACAAGCGTTTAGATTACGTGATATTAATTTTAGTTTTCAAGGAGTTAATCCCACATGTAACGGAGATAACAACGGAAAGCTTTTAATCCTAGATAGCACTGGTATGTCTACCAATACTTATTTCTACAATGGCAATAGTGTCTCCGGTAAAGAAATTACTAACAAAGGAGCGGGCTTACATACGCTCGAGGTCAGGCTACAAGATGGATCTTCTGTATTTTTTGATGTGCAGTTGCGTGATCCTTCGAAAGTGACTGCTGTTACTACCTATCCTAATAGTTTTGCCGCTACAGTTGCAGGTCAGGGTGGTACTCCCCCATACACCTATGCATGGAGTAACGGTAAAACCGGTGGAACTCAAACTGGATTAGCCGCAGGAACTTATGGCGTTACCATTACGGATAAAAATGGCTGTAAATTGGAGGAATATTCTGTAAAAATCAATGCGAATGGAAGTGGAGGAAGTAATATATCCAATGGAAATATGGAGGGCATCATTTTGTTCCCAAATACAGTCAGCTGTGGTGAATATATAACTGTGAAGGAGATGAACAGTCCAATGAAAGTGGAAATATATGATATGTCTAGCAAGCTTGTAAATGAATTATCCCTTGCGCCAGATCAACCAAAATTTGCTTGGGAAATCAAGACTCATGGTCTATATTTCATAAAACTTACAAATTCAAAAGGCGAAGAACATATTGAAAAAATAGAAAGCAAATAGCCAATTCTGTAGTAAGTGCATTTAAACTGAAAAAGCGATTTGACGATTCCTAGATAACTGATACAGATTTTAAGTTAAAAAAATAGTTCTCGCCATAAAGGGAGACGTATCTTTTTATTTATATTTATAAAAATTAAGACTGCTTTTCAGGTCGCATTTGAGGGAAAAGCAACACTTCTTGTATCGTTTTATTATTGGTCAGAAACATACACAATCTATCTATTCCTATTCCTAGACCAGAGGTTGGCGGCATGCCATATTCCAGTGCTCGAACGAAATCCATGTCTATCATCATCGCTTCATCATCACCTTTTTCTGCCAATTTTAGCTGCTCCTGAAATCGCTCCAATTGGTCTATAGGATCATTGAGTTCACTATAGGCATTGGCTACTTCCTTTCCATTGATAAATAGCTCAAAACGCTCCGTTAACTGAGGATCTGTTCTATGCTTTTTACAAAGAGGTGACATCTCGATAGGGTAATCAATAATAAAGGTAGGTTGAATCAAATGCTTTTCACATTTTTCGCCAAACAATTCATCTATTAATTTACCTCTACCCATGGTATCATCTACGCTGACACCTTGACTTTTGCAGAAGGCTTTAAGCTCGCCCTCATTCATGGCTGAAATATCTGTACCTGTATATTTTTTTATGACATCATACATGCTGATTCGCTCATATGGTCCTGAATATTGTATCATTTTTCCATCAAATTCTATTTCAGATTTTTGGTAGACTTTTTGCACGATATGCTCCAGCATAGATTCTGTAAAATTCATCATCCAATGATAGTCTTTGTAGGATATATAAATTTCCATTGCGGTGAACTCTGGGTTGTGCGTGCGATCTATCCCTTCATTCCTGAAATTTCGTGAAAATTCAAAAACGCCTTCAAAACCACCTACAATCAATCGTTTTAGATATAACTCGTTAGCTATTCTTAGATACAATGGAATGTCGAGCGCATTATGGTGTGTGGCAAAAGGTCTAGCAGCAGCACCTCCGGGGATAGATTGCAGTACGGGTGTATCTACTTCTATATATCCTTTATCTAAAAAGAAGTCTCGCATAGCTTGAATAATTTTAGCACGTGCTATAAACGTTTCTTTTACTCCTTTATTGACTATTAGGTCTACATAGCGCTGCCGGTAACGCATTTCGACATCTGAGAAAGCATCATGTACGTTGCCTTCTGCATCTGTTTTGACTATAGGCAGAGGCTTGATAGATTTAGATAAAAAGGTCATGGTGCTTGCATGCAGACTCGTATGACCTGTTTGGGTCTTAAATACCTTACCATGAAAGCCGACAAAGTCGCCAATATCCATGTATTTTTTAAATAAATCATTGTAAACGGATTTATCTTCATCTGGACATAATTCATCCCGATTTAGATAGACTTGGATTCTTCCAGTGCTATCTTGAATCTCTGCAAAGGAGGCTTTGCCCATGATTCTTTTCTGCATGAGACGTCCTGCGATTATTACATCTTGAAAATTATTCTTTTCCTCTGAAAAATCTGAGATTATCTCTTCGGCGTGGTGGCTTACCTTAAATTCCTCTGCTGGAAAAGGCTCAATACCCATTTCAATGATGGCTTGTAAATTTTTTCTTCGCTGAATTTCTAACTCAGTTAAACTGCTATGCTCCATAAATTTGTTGAAAATAGGTGCAAATATAGGCTTATTTTATATAATTAATAGTCTATCTTTACTTAAATTATAGAATTTTTTAATGCGCTTATTTTTTATACTCCTAGTCCTATTTGTAACTAGCATTTTATCAGGCCAAGATAAAATGCTAATCAAACTTGCGAAAAAAGACAGTTTGAGGAGTTTGGCTATAGCAAATCTTTCAAGAAAAAACATAGTCACGGCCGAAATTCATAATGTTTTGTTTCGAAACATTTATCCTACGCAGTCTTACAATGAAGAAGAGGTTTTTAATCAGGAAATAGATCGTCTAAAGCCGTTTGATAATAAAATAATTGATACTGTCATTTTCATTCAGTTAAATGTCTTTGGAGAGAGTGTTTATGATAGCTCTATAAAGAGTAATAAGTTCGAGAATTTCCTATCGAATTCACTCCATGTGAATACAAGTCAGAAAGTTCTGCGAAATCGTTATCTATTTCTAAAAGAAGGCAATACGTTTTCCCCATATAGAGCCTATGAAAATGCTCGTTTGATAAGAAGTTCTGGTATATTGCACGATGTGCGGATTGAGCCCATTATAGTGGATAAAGATAGTCAGCATATCATTTTAGTGTATCGTATTCAGGATGCATTCCCTTATGGATTTAGCCTTGGGGTCAATAGTTCTAACGATATATCTTTTGGAGTAGAAAATGTGAATATTGGTGGATTAAACCATAGGATAAATAATGATTTTAGAGTTAATCCGAATGATAGATATCGAGGTTTTGGATATGGTTTTCGATATACTATTCCTAATTTAATTAATAAGTCTTTTATTGATATGTATGCGCAGTATCGAAGCTTCAGTCTCGATCGAAGTTTTGAGACGGGAGTTTTTCGTGAATTTGTAAGAAGAGAGTTTCGCTGGGCTGGTGGAGATATAGTTTCCTATAGAGACCAAGGAGTCATAGATACGGGCAATAAAATTATTCCTAATAGATTTATTGAAAACAATGCCTGGCTGAGTCATGCTTTTCCTTTCAAGTCCTATAACACGACTTTACATGCCATAATAGTAGGCTTAGCATTTAATTCCAAGTATAGTTTCGAAAGACCCACTATTCAGCCAAATGAGAGATTTAAATATTCAAATTCAAATATGTTTTTGATTAGCCTAGGATTTTCGAGAATTAAGTTTCGTCAAGATAGGTTGCTCAATGGATTTGGAAGAACAGAAGACATACCAGTTGGACTATCCATAAACGCATTGCACGGCATTGATTATAATGAGTTTGAAAAGAGAAGTTATTTTGGGGGACAGTTTTTAGCTCAGTACCACACAGGAAAAGGCTATTACGTGAATATGAATGCACGCCTCGGATTTTTTTCTAATGGCACGGATGCTAGTCAGGGTGTTTGGGATTTTAATTTTCAACAGGTATCTAAAGCATACAAGATAGGAAGTTTTAGGTTGAGAAATTATTTTAGAGTGCGAACTACCATAGGTGTAAACCAAGACAGAGATATTACATTAAATGAATATGATGGGATAAGAGGTATTCGCAATGCCTCCTTTACAGGTAGATCACGATTTACCACAGGCTTTCATTCAAATTTATTTTTACCAATTTCGTTTATGGGATTCAGATTTTCCGTATTCGGTATTGCAGAGTTAGCTAAAATCCAACCAAGTTTCGATCGTTTCTTCAGCACGCCCATTAAATCTGGTCTAACTTTTGGGATAGCTATAAAAAACGAAAATCTAATTTTTGATGTTATACAAATTCAATATGGCTTTTATCCATCTACTAGCAGTCTAGATCAGCGCGGTATTATTCTTAGTTCTATCATCCCATTCAATTTCCAACGATTAGATATTTCTCGACCTAGGATAATCAATTATGAGTAAGTTTTTCTTAGCATTAGATCAGGGAACTACCTCTAGTCGAGCTATTCTTTATGACCAAAGTTTTAACTTTATTGCCAAAGCACAGTTAGATATTACACAATATTATCCGCAAGAAGGTTGGGTAGAACATAATCCTGCAGAAATCTGGGAGACTCAGTTATCATGTTGTGCATCAGTCATCCAAAAAGCGAATATAAAGGTCGATCAAATCTCTGCTATCGGTATTACCAATCAGCGAGAGACTATCGTGGCATGGAATAAGGCAGATGGACGCCCAATATATAACGCTATCGTATGGCAGGATCGACGCACTGCAGCAGATTGTATGCAGGATGCTGAACTCATTGGGCTGGAAGAAAATCGCTGGAAGACAGGGTTAAATCTAGATGCTTATTTTTCTGCGCCTAAAATTAGATGGATACTAGAAAATGTAGCGCAAGCTAAAGAACTATTAAGCGATAACTCTTTATGCATAGGTACGGTGGATTCATGGTTGATTTGGAATCTTACGAAGGGAAAATTATTCATCACTGATATCACAAATGCCTCTAGGACTAATATTTTTAATATTCAAACCTTAGCTTGGGATAATGATTTACTAGATTATTATAAAATTCCATGCTCTATACTGCCAGAAGTGGTCGATAGCATAGGTATTGTAGGTAATACTTCGAGTGATGTTTTAGGTATAGCCATTCCTATAGCAGGTATAGCAGGCGACCAGCAAGCCGCTTTGTTTGGCCATGGCTGCTTTAAAAAAGGGATGATGAAAAATACCTTTGGCACTGGCTGTTTTCTCTTGCAGCATATCGGTAATGAGTTTAAGTTGTCAGAAAATAAATTGCTGACTACGATAGCATGGAAGAAAGGGGAGGAGCTGGCCTATGCACTAGAAGGAAGTGTCTTTAATGCAGGCTCTGCACTCAAATGGCTGAAAGAAAATTTACAATTATTTGCCGATTATGCCGAAGCCGATGAGTTAGCAGCTTCCGTCTCCTCTACAGATAATGTCTATCTAGTTCCTGCATTTACAGGACTGGGTGCCCCATATTGGGATATGCATGCGCGGGGTGCTTTGTTGGGTTTAAATCGAAACACCAATCGAGCGCATATCATTCGCGCTACCTTTGAATCTTTAGCTTTTCAGTGCAGAGATATTGTCGAAACTTTAGCCAGAGATTCGGGCGTCCCCATTCAGTCTTTGCAGATTGATGGCGGAGTAAGTAAAAGTCCATTTTTGCAGCAGTTTTTAGCCGATGTACTTCAAACCAAGATTATTGTTAGCCCTAGTGAAGAATGCACGGCATTGGGCGTGGCTATGATGGCGGCCGAGGGTATTGGGATGAGCCTTGATCCTAAGGAGTGGAAGGGCACCCAATCTAAAATGCCAATAATGCCAGCGCAGCAGGTAGAAATTATTTATTCAAAATGGAAAGAAGCTGTAGAGCGAAGTAAGGCATGGGCTTAGCACACCTATTGATTTTATAAAAAATCAACTAATTATAAAACAGCAGCCCTTGAAAAATCGCTCGCTTTATGGACTATTTTATTATCCATAGGTTTTTGGATGGAGTTATTTCTAGAATTAATTTCTGCATTTAAATCAGCACCCTCATGGATTATGAGTCCGTTGGTAACTATAATTCCTTCTAATCTCGCTGTTTTCTCTATCTCCAAAGTTCCATTTACTGTAGTATTGCCGATGATCGTTCCTGCAATTTTAGCGCTTTCCACATTAATATCACCTTTGATTTCTGAATCTGGACCCGTTACTAATTTTCCCTGATTTACAATATTTCCTTTCAAATGACCATCTATTCGTATATCTCCACCACAAATCATGTTGCCAGTTATCGTCGTACCTTTTGATATCAAATTAATGACGGTCAATTCGTTAGTTTCATTGGATAGATTAGAAAAATAGTTGAACATACTGAAATTTTCAACAAATATAATTGCTTACTGTATAATTTGCAATACATTATGCAATTTTTAACACTTTTTTAACATCCAAATTCGATTTGTGGATAATTCAAAACTAATTATCAGAAAATGATCAACTACATTATCTTTTACAATTCAGTTAAACAAAAAAATGTCAAAATTTAAGATCAAGTGGGAGAATGCCCTCATAAATGCCATATTTATTTTGCAAATCTCCGAATCGCAATTCTAAGTAATTTATAATCGGGATTTCACATAATCATTAAGCTCAGTTTTACTGCTGCTAAATTGCAATTCATTCGCTATTTCAGAGTAGTTTTGTTTATCTACACAGCGGTTAAACAAAAATTTAGCTATGTCTAATCGACTAGAATCATAGGTGAGTAGTTTGATTACCTGCGTTATCTGAGAGGTAGTCAAGAATACATTTTTCATATAGGTTCTAATCTGCTGATCTTTATCCTTCTCGAAACTCTGTTTGCGAATAGTATTCAGAAAGTTATTGAAATCTATTTCCGTCATAGCCTGGGGTTCAGGTGACTGATTTGGATTACTAGGGATGGTAGTTGTCGGATTCTGAAGAAAAGCTAAGAACTGACTGCGCAGATTTGGCGATAGGCTATTGGATACCTGCACATAGTTCTCAATATCATATACAAAAGGGAAGACCCTTTTGAGCACATCGAATCTTATATTTTCATCTTGTATACTAGTTATCAGCTGGCCTATCTGCTGGCTAGTCATACATTGTCCACCGGCATTGAGTATGGCAGAGGCCTTGGCCCTATCATCTGCCGCTCCGAATACTTGACTTCGCAATTGATTAAAAGAATTAGGATTCATAGCTCTAGGGCAGTTAGGATTGGAAGAGTTGGGTAAGGGCATAGATATAGCCGCAGCCCCTAGCGTCTGGTGATAAAGTCGGATCGCGGACGAAAACAATCGAAAAACATCCATCACATCCGTGAAATTTTCTTTATCACTGATATTGGCATAGCTCGCTTTTAAAAAATCAAACTTATCTCTGTCATTAGCTAAGAAATTAGCTAATTCTCTAGCCTGACTAGAACTCAGACAATAGATACGGCTCATATCCATGGCTGTTTGAAAGGTATTAATATTACGGCTATTGGCTGTCAACCGATATTTAGCTGCCTGAAAATCTCTTTCAGACATAAATTGGCACTGAGCAGCGATCCATTGATAGGAAATAATTAATATGAGTAAAGTCAATATTCTATGCATAACGGAGGATTTACAACTAGGATACTATAATAAAAATACAAGTTTAATCGATGCGTATTTAATGTAAAATCTCATTGAGTATATCAATGGATTTCAATGGCTTATAGTTTGTTAAATTTTCCAAATAGTGTTCTTCGAATTGGTGAAATAAGGCATTTCTTTCTTTTTTACTTAGATTTAGTTGCCCTAAGGAAGAATAGTCTGTGAGTAGCTCGAGAGGTGCATTAAATGAGGTCAGAGGTATCTCAATCCCTAGGTAGACTGAGTATTGATATACAAATGATAAATAGAAGTGTGGGTTGAGAGGGTGGTCTCTCAGATAGGCAATACTGTAGGCGATGAAATCATATTTTTCGCTCTCAGAGGAGCTGTTTTCAGGGATAGTATGATTGAGTAGTTCAACTATAAACATACTTATAGCAGATTTGTAAATCCCAAAATTTTGTGCGTCTGGTGCGAAAAGCAGTTGAGCTTCCTTGATTTGCTTGAGTGATTTATTCTCTCTTTGATAAAAAGAAAGCGCTAATAAGTTAATAGGCTTGTACAGCGGAGCCTTAGGATTTTTTTTAGACTTAGCTCCTTTAATAAGGAAACTCTCTAATCCAAAATCTCTCGTTAGGATTTTGACAATGAGGCTTGTATCAGAAAATGGGATTTGACGCAGTACCAGACCTTCCGTGCTGACCAGCATAGAAGGTTATTAGTAAGAGCGGACTTGGATAGTTTTAGAGAGGTTGTAGATTTTATTTCTTTCTACAATGCTAGCTAGGTCTAGTTTTTCTAGATTTTGAAAGCGTGGCTGATAGATAGCCTTGGTTTCAAATCGACTCTGCTTAGTCTTCCAGCCCAGAATAGCGAGATTGCTTTTTTTCATTGGCATCACTATTTCATACTTCAGTTCGTATTTTTTGGAAAGACTGAGGTTGTATTTAATCCTGACTATCGGTGTTATATCCGATTTTTTAGCCAATTTAGGTTGAATGTTCACCGATTTTTTATAATCATCATTAGCTGATAATCCTATGGTTATGGTGAGAAATAGTATGAGTATTGTGGTCGCTTTCATTTTTCTGTATTTATATGTTATATTAACTCTTATTCAGATAATTTATTGCATTGATAACAGATAAATTAACTAAAAAGTTTCATTTGCTAAATTAAGTTCACAAATATAGTTAATTTTTTCAATAAAACATAGAATAATGTCGTGCATCACTTCTATTTAGTCTATCGACGACTTTTATTTATTCTTTTTGGAGCTTTTCTCTTTTTCTGTTAAGATATTAATTCCACGTTGCATCTGACTCTATAACTACTTAATACCTGTTTCGGTTTTCTGCTGGATTCGTAACGATTCGATACCCATTTGCAACTTATTTTAACTCCGTCACCCACACTTTTAGCAGACTGTCAGTTATATCTTGTTTTGTTCATTATTAATTGCTTAGCTGCTAAAGTTTTATTGCTCGTTTTATTATTGTTATATTCGCTTTATTCATCGTGTCGGTATATGTAAACCTGACGTTGCTACATTTATAGCTCATGTCTTTCATTAAATACTTTATCTTTTTTAAATTATCTTAATTGATTGGTATTATTGCAAAGATACCGCCTTGAATTCCATTAGGGTTAAACTCTTCTAATTTAGAGCCTTTCAAGGCTGTAAGCTGATAATTGTACCCAAAGTTCAAACCTAAAATAAGTCCGTCGTTTATTTTACAGCCGAGATTAATTTTAGGAGTAAGGGACAAGTATCTATAATCTAAAAACTCGTTTTCGTCTGTAGGGAAGTCAAGACTTTTTAATAGAAAAAAATTGTAGCCAAAATCAAGTTTAGGATTTAGAATGATTTTGTTTAACTGAAATTTATAGCCTGTTGTTATGCCACAAGTATTGTATTCTATGCTAGAAAGTTCAATAATCTTATTGTCAATATTGGCAATCTCATAATTTCCAGAATAAAGCAAGGTTTGTCCGAAAATGCCAATTTGAAATTTTGAAAACAAATTGTATTCTATGGCTAACTGACCTTGATAGCAATAAATTGTTTGAGTGTTTTGGGAAGCTACTGGCTTAATATTAGTTTCAAGGTAAATGGAAAGTCTCGAAAACTGACTTGTATCTATTTTCTGTGCTGGGCCTCTTAAAGAAACAATTAAAAAGATAATTAGGTAAGTGGAAAACCGCATCTAATCTTTACGAATATTGTAAAACTGCCTAGAATTTTCAGTTTCAATTTGAAGATAGTATGTTCCTTTGGAAATTTCCTTTAAATCTAATTCAATCTTATCGCGATTGAGATAATGTGTATCTAAAATTTGTCTGCCTTTCAAATCGTAGATTTTGATATTAATTTCGGAATGAAATTTATCTAATTCAATAGTCAGTTTAGAGTTAAAAGGATTGGGATAAATGCGAGTGATAGCATCGATAGTGGTGGCGAAGCCACTACTATACAAAGTGATACAATCGCTCGTATCTCTACAACCTTTTCCGTTATCTAAAACAACTGAATAGCTTCCTCTCGTTGAGGTTGTAAATGTCTTTTTTGTTTCGTTGGTTATTTTTCGCCAAGGATTGCATCTATACCATTGATAGAAAACACTATCTTGAAGGGCTGTGTAATTAATGCCTTGAGATAGATTTATTTTATCGTTTAATCCAATTTTGAGATTGAGTGTAATGATACTATCGCATTGTGTGTTTGTTTTATATAGTCGGATATATGAACCACTTTTGGAATAAGTGCTATCAAGCCAAGTATATGGACTGCAAGAAAAATAATCAATATTATTCGTTTTGGATTGATTGATAGTGAGGTTTAACGTTTGGAAACTATCGCAGTTCAGAATAGATTTATATGGAAAGGTGTAAGAACCTGAATTTTTATAAGTAATGTTTTTGAATGTGAAGCTGTCGCAAGAGGTTTGTTTGATTGTATCATATTTAGAAATATCAAGTTTGATATAGAGTTGAGTTCTTTTTAAATCGCAGTTTGTTATAGTCTCGTACCAATAGTTCCCTGTTGCAGTAAACGTCTTGGTTGTATCTTTGGTGTTGTCATACCATCGAAATATATTGGGATCTGAAACTTTGAGGGGTTTGTTTTCGCAAGTGGAATAGTTTATGGTGTCATAGGTATAGGTTTTTTTCGATACATAGATAGGTATTAAGGCAGTGTCGAAAGGGGACATCACTTGATATTTGATATTCGTGTCGGCTAGTTTTACCTTGATTGCACCTGTTGCAGAAAGGACTGTATACGGATTATTGCTTTCTGCCCATTGATACGGTCCCGCACCGCTTACTACTTTTAATTCGATACTATCTCCCTCACAAGCATTAACATCGGGAGTTACATTAAGATACTGCCATTTGGGTAACAAACGAACGTCGTCAATGAATATTGAAAAATGAACAATGAAAAATATTCCACCTATGTTATATTTAACTGGAGTTTTAATTTTTAAATTAGCCTTTTTTAAATCTTTAAATTGTGCTAGATTAATATGACTATATGCAGAGTCGCTAATAAATTCGCGCTCAATTATTCTCCATTTATAAGACGTGTCAAAAACAGTATCTTGTAACGAAGGCTTATAATAATTGATGAGAAATTGTTTTGTTTCATATATATTGCTTTGTGAGGTATCTGCTATAATTTTAGTAGATAAAAGTGCTCCGAAATTTGAGATAATATTGTTAAAAACTTGGCTATTACTTCTTATGTTTGAGCCAAGTTTTAGTCTGAAGGACAATATATATGTAGTATCTTTTATTAGATTAGTTCTAAGTCTCTGATAAACTCCAGAATTTTTCCCTAAAGAGCCTGAAAATGAATTGAAATTTGCATATTTACCGCTCGGTTCAGTGTTAAATACCGGGGAGTAGTTTATTGAATCATAGGTTGTATAATTAGGTAAAATAAATGCACATCCTTTACCTCTAAATGGTAGTGGTAAACTATCTTGTCTCTGACCATTATAATCAGTAGGTAATGCAGCGTTGTGGTAGTGGGGTATTTCGAATAGGGCTTTCCAATGTGGAGTAAATGAATCAATCATATATAATGTATCCGCAGTAGTTAATTTAAAACCACAAATTTTTATATAATTTCTTTTCAGCTCCTCAAAGTCGCCATTTAAAACAATGTTTTGTGAAAAGCAATGGGTGTAAAAAATACTAAAAAGAAATATTTTTACTATATGTTTCATTACCTAATCTTTAAGGAATAATGCCCCTGCGAGAGATTGCAGGGACAAAATGCATTTATTTATGAACCAGCGCAAACTTCAAAACAATTTGTACCACACATAGGTGCTTCTATACCCATCTGCTCTAGTAGACCATTATTATCTCGATTGAAAACACAACATCCTTGTGTAACTCCTGTACAAGGAACTAAGATTATATCTGGTCTATAACCTGCGTTATACCAGCTTTCAAAATTAGTAGGTACCGACCATTTCATACAAGTAGCTGGTATCATAATATTTTGTACGTTAGGATTGTTCTGAAAGAAAAAATAGAGGGCACTAGAAAATAAAATACTTCCTCAGACTGTAGCACCATTGCACGTTATATTAATTATTTCTATTACTCCGCCACAGTCTTTGTAATCGATACTAAACGTACCAACTCCAGTTGTGAATGTTGAGTTTTGTGTTATTCCTGAACATGGAGGGCATCCTTGCGCTGAAATCAAATTGACTGTAAGTGTAAAACTTACTATAATTAATAATACTTTGAATTTGTTTTTAATTGTTTTTGTCATGATTGTTGTTGTTTAAGTTGTTATTTTTTTGCATTTCTACAAATTTAATATAAAACATGGAGTTTTACCTAAAATTTGTTCTTGCGTCAAGCAAAGAAGGCGACCATTTATTTCATTTTTAAGCTTTGGTAAGGCTCTCTAACTGCCTGTTTGCTTAGAATGTGGACTGCCCGTTACAAAAATAAGATACAACCATTTACAATACGAAATTAATACAATAAGATTCAAAATTACAAAATTTGTTCATTTTTTATTTTAAATTCATTGTAAATCTGTATATTGTATTTCGGTTGTTATTGCGCATTTGTCGCTAGTTTGATTTAGTTGAATTTGCGGATTTTTAATAGTTCTCAGGTTTATTGTTATGCTAGAAATTATTACCTTGATTTGATTAATCTAGGTGTTTATATAAGAATGCAGTATCCCACCTTCTAAAAACTTAATTACATTTCGGCATTAGATATATCTTTATTCACACATGTTCATTTCCTTAACGTTTTTCTAATCTCTAAATAACTGAATCTCCTTACATTTGTTCTTCATATTTATTAAAAAGCCGAATGCGGAATATTTTTAGTTTAGTAGCTTTTATCTTTCTTAGTCTATCCAGCTGGGCGCAGGGGAGAATCGAAGGCAAGGTGTTCGAAGCGGATTCGAAGCAGCCGGTGAATCGTATTTCAGTGAAATTGGTGGCGCCTACCTTCGAGCGGTATACTAAGACTAATGATATTGGCGAGTATTTTTTTGAGAGCTTAAACACAGGTATTTTCACCATAGTTATATCCGAGCCAGGTTATTTTGAGACCAGTATAGATATAGACTACATAGGCGGAGAAAATAAGGTGGTAGAAGATATAGTGATAGAAAAGCAGCAGCGAGGCAGTGATATGAACAATGAAATTCCGGTGATGGAGCAGGGAGATGAAGATGATGGCGGCAATTCTGTCGCGAGTCTGCTCAACTCCTCGAGAGATATTTTTGTTTCGAATTCTATGTTTGGCCTAGGTCAGGGTGGCTTTAGAAATAGAGGTATGCGCTTCCAGGACCAGACACTATTTATCAATGGAGTGCCTCTGGAGAATATTACACAAGGAAATAGCATTACCTTCAATGATTTCGCTGGCTTGAATGACGTCTTGCGATCTAGAAACAATTATTATGGAATCAAAGCCATCCCTTTTACCTTTGGGGAGCAAACCAGTAATGTGGATATAGATGCAGAAGCCATCAACCAGCGCAAGGGTTTGCGAGTGACACAATGGTTTTCGAATCGAAATTTCACCTCACGCACGACCGCTACATTTAGCACGGGTCTGCTAAAAAGCAATTTTGCATTTTCGGGGTCACTCGGATATCGAGGAGCGAAGGAAGGCTATATCCCCGGTACAGCTATGCAGACTATTTCGGGTTATTTGTCCGTATCGAAATTATGGAGCCAGAAATTCAATACGAGTTTAACCGCCATGTATGTCGATAATAAACGCGCAGTGGCGGGCAATGTGATTCAAGAATTCAGAGATCTCGCTGGTACCAATTATTACAATCCTCACTGGGGATATCAGAATGGAGAAAAGCGCAGCTCGAATATTCGCAGAGATAATGTCCCTTTGATAACACTTTCAGGAGACTTCAAACCAAATAACTCTACCCACATCAATGGTAGTTTGGGTGTTCAATTTGGGAAGCGTTATCAGGAGAGACTAGATTGGTATAACTCCTACAATCCCACTCCGACTTATTATAGAAATGCCCCGAGTTTTTACCACGAAGATCCTGTCGCTTTCAATGCTGTATTTACTTCTATAAAACAAGATCCAGACTTGCTGCAGGTAGACTGGGATAGACTATACCAAGCCAATAGAACCAATCGTGAAACGGTACCTACCAAAGGGGAGACGGGCAACTGGGCGCGCTATATCATGAATAGAGAAGTGTCTGATGTGAAAAGCGCGACAGCCAATATTCTAGTCAAGCATCAACTCAATAATAAAATAGATCTCAGTGGTGGCGCTATGGTGCAGGTCAATAATACAGAGTTTTATCGTGAAATTTCGGACCTACTAGGCGCTGATTTTTTTGTGAATGTCAATCAATTTGCACAGCGTGCGAATCCCGATAGACCGGATGCTATTCACAATGATTTAAATAATCCCTATGGTATAGTGCGAGAAGGGGATAAGTATGGATATAATTATAGAGCCAATATAATGAATTCCACCGTTTGGGGTCAATCTGTAGTGACGCTAAATAAAA